>Ga0210058_1000120_pt1 | contig 75721 bp, 60 predicted proteins | sample CryGeymeta201511_FD_183979 | JGI IMG/M metagenome (GOLD analysis project Ga0210058, IMG submission 183979) | Groundwater microbial communities from Crystal Geyser aquifers in Utah, USA - Crystal Geyser metaG 2015-11 (SPAdes) (version 2) | ecosystem: Environmental > Aquatic > Deep subsurface >...
GCACGCACGCCGAGGGTGCGGGACAGGTGGTATTCGGCGCTGCCTTTCACCCGAGATGCGCCCAGCCCACGTGCGATCGGCCACCATGGTGGGCCGCGGTGCTACGCGGCGCTGCCGTTCACCCGTTCGCGCAGCTCCTTGCCCGGCTTGAAGTAGGGCACGGTCTTCGACGGGACGTGGACCGCCTCGCCGGTCTTCGGGTTGCGGCCGTCACGGGAGCGGCGCGCGCGCACCTTGAAGCTGCCGAAGCCGCGCAGCTCCACCTTCTCGCCGCTGGCGAGGGCATCGCGGATGGAGTCGAAGATCGAGTTGACGACCACCTCGCACTGGCGCCGATTCAGCCCCTCGATGGCCTCCTGAATGGTCGTCACCAAATCGATACGGGTCATAAGATGCTCGGGTGAAGAGTGTTTGAAAACAACACGTTTAGAGAACACGAGTGGCGCTGTCAAGCGGTGGTGCCGGGGGCCCATCAGGGCGTTGCCACGCACGGCGTGACCATGGTTTTGGGGTTGGGTGCAGGATGGGCGGTGGATGGCACGGCGCCTGGCTGGCCGGCCACGGCGCCGCGCCGTGCGCTCAAAACGGTGCCAGGTAGCAGAGGCCGGAGGTGGGGGTGAGTTGCGGGAGCCAGCGGGAGAGGGCGGCGGAGTCGACCACCCGGCGGAGGCGGCGCATGCCGCGCTCCTGGGGGCGGAGGAGTTCGGGGGTGGGGCCGAGGTTGGTGATCTCGCCGGCGATGCGGAGCGCCTCGTGCAGGCTGCCGAGGTCGTCCACCAGCCCCGCCTCTTTGGCCTGCGCTCCGGAAAAGATGCGGCCGTCGGCGAGTGCCCGCACCTGCGCCTCGGGGAGGTGGCGTCCCGTCGCCACCGCTTGCACGAACTGGCCGTAGACCGAGTCGATCACCCCGGCAAGCAGGGCGCGCTCGTCGTCGGTCATCGCGCGGGTGGGGGAGCCGATGTCCTTGTACCGGCCAGACTTCACCACCTGGCTGGAGACTCCGAGGCGGTCGAGGAGGGGGTCCACGCGGGTGAAGTGCATGATCACCCCGATGGAGCCGGTGAGGGTGCCGGGGTCGGCGACGATCCGCTTCGCGCCGCAGGCGATGTAGTAGCCGCCGCTCGCCGCGACGTTCCCCATGGAGATGACCACCGGCTTGTGGTGCTCTTCCTGGAAGCGCAGCAGGGCCGCGTGGATCTCCTGCGACGGCGCCACCGCGCCACCGGGCGAGTCGATGCGCACCACCAGGCCGCGCACCCGCGGGTTGTCGGCGAGGTCGTCAATGTCGCCGACCACCTCCTCCGACTCAGCGATGATGCCGTTGAGGTCGATGTAGCCGAGCCGATCCGCCTCTAAGGGGAGGACGCCGTCGCCGCTGCCGAGGTGAAACAGAAGGAAAATCAGCCCGAGGAAGGCGGCGAGGAAAAGGAGGCGTTTGAGGTTGTGGGCGCGCATGGGGAGCTCGCACCATCTTCGTTGGTTGCCGGCAGTGCCGGCAACCAAGAAGAGCGAGGCTGATGCGAGGAGTCTGTCGGATTGGGTTGTGCGTGGTGGCAGCCAGCGGGCGCGAGTCCGGATCGGGAGCCGTTCGTAGCGCTACGTGGGGCTAGGTCACGAGGGACAGCCCACGAGCGGGCGTAAGTCCAGCTGTTCAACCGCGCCGGCCACCCACCGCGCCCGGTAATCTTCCGAAAGCCCAGCCTGCACCGGCGGTGGCCACAGAAGCGGCCTCTCGCGATCGGCCACCGTGCAGCGCTGGCCCATCACCCCTCCCGGTGAGGTCTCCCGGACCCGCGTCCATCTAACCCTCCAGACCCCGACCGGTCCCGAAAGGGTGACAGACTCCAGTGGGCGGCCGCGGGGAGGGTCGATTCGGGCCGGTGGCATCTACGCCGAGAGGCGGCGCTCTGGGGAAGATTGGACACGGCAGGAGATTGCTTGTATTTCAGGAGTTTATGGCGGTCGCTCGCCCTCCGGCTCAAGCAGATTCGCGCCCCACCGGGGCCCGGTGCAGCACCCTGCGAGGAAACGCCCCATTGATTCGTGCGCCCGGCCTGTCCCACAATCCGTCCCTCGACGTGACGCCTCCCGGCTTCCGTCGCCGGAGGTGTTGGATTTCATCCAAATAGATGTACGGATGATTTAGCGTTCGTAATCTGTCTCGATTTCGGGAGATCTACCGGCCGGTAATCTCCAACTAGGTGGAAAGCGAAATGAAGAGTTTATTGCAAGAGGAAGTGCGCAAGAGTCGGATGCCGGCGCGGTTGGATCTTCTTCAGAGTCTGTCGGGGCTCGTGCTTGGCCTGTTTATGTGGGTCCATCTCATCCTGGTGTCGAGCATTTTGCTTGGCAAAGGTGCGATGAATGCGGTCGCTCGTTTCATGGAGTTGAGCTTCCTTCGCGAAGACGGCTCTGGAGGGTACCCGTTTATTCCGTGGGTGATTGCCTTCGGAATTTTTCTTGTCTTTATCTTTCACGCTGGGCTGGCGATGCGGAAGTTCCCATCCACGTGGAAGCAAAATCGGGTCTTTCTCTCCCACATGCAGATGATGCGCCACCCGGATACGAGCCTGTGGTATGTGCAGGTTGTGACCGGGTTCATTATGTTTTTCTTGGGCTCGGTGCATCTCTACGTCATCATGACGAATGCCGGTAGTATCGATCCTTACGCCTCCGCGGATCGCTTCGTGACCGACTGGATGTGGCCGCTCTTCCTCATCCTACTCTTCGCGGTCGAGTTGCACGCGGCAATCGGGATGTATCGCTTGGCGATCAAGTGGGGGATTTTAGACGGGGAAGATCCACGGGTGGCACGCAAGAAGTTTAAGAAGATTAAGAATATCACCAGCGCGTTTTTTCTGACGCTCGGCATCCTCTCCTGGATTGCCTACGTGTATATCGGTATCCAACACCGTGCGCACGCCGGCGAGCGGTACATCTCCTCCACGGCCGTTGAGTATTCCTTCGTAGCGCGAGGCTGATTTAGATGAAAGTCGTATACACCGATTCTCTTGTGATCGGGGCCGGCTTGGCCGGCCTCCGTGTCGCTGTCGCGAGCAAGATGCGTGGGTTGGACACCCTCATTTTGTCGCTCATTCCGGCCAAGCGTTCCCACTCTGCCGCCGCCCAGGGCGGCATGCAGGCGAGCCTCGGGGCCGCCGCGAAGGGGGAGGGGGACAACGAAGACATCCACTTCGCGGATACCGTCAAGGGCTCCGACTGGGGTTGCGATCAACCGGTCGCGCGGATGTTTACCCACGTCGCACCCAAGGCGATCCGCGAGCTCGCGGCTTGGGGGGTGCCGTGGAGTCGTGTGCGCGGCGGTGATCACGAGGTGGTGATCAACGCCCAGCGGACCATCATCCACGAGAAGGAAGAGGCGCATGGCCTGATCATGGCCCGCGACTTCGGTGGCACGAAGAAGTGGCGCACCTGTTACACCTCTGATGGCGCCGGCCACACGATGCTCTACGCCATGGACAATAAGGCGATTGAGCTCGGCATTCCGGTCCATGAGCGGATGGAGGCGGTCGCTCTGATTCATGAAGGTGATCGTTGCCGCGGGGCAGTGGTTCGGGACCTCATCACCGGCGAGTTGATCGCCTACGTGGCGAAGGCGACCACGATCGCCACCGGCGGCTACGGGCGCATCTACGGGGTGACCACCAACGCGGTCATCGTCGAGGGCATGGGGGCCGCTATCGCCTTGGAGACAGGCAAGGCGCCGCTGGGAAACATGGAAGCGGTGCAGTTCCATCCGACCGCGATTGTCCCCGTCGGCATCCTGATGACCGAGGGGTGTCGTGGTGACGGCGGGGTTCTGCGTGACGTCGATGGCTACCGTTTCATGCCCGACTACGAGCCGGAAAAGAAGGAGCTTGCCAGCCGCGACGTCGTGTCACGGCGGATGACCGAGCACATGCGCAAGGGCAAGGGTGTTCCGTCACCGTATGGCGATCACCTGTGGCTCGATATCACGATCCTTGGCAAGGAGCACATCGAGCGCAATCTGCGCGAGGTTACGGAGATCTGCAGAAACTTTCTTGGTGTCGACCCGGTCAAGGACTACATTCCGGTGCGGCCGACCCAGCACTATTCCATGGGGGGTGTACGCACCAACTGGACCGGGGAAAGCCCTGGGCTACGAGGGCTCTTTTCCGTGGGTGAGGCCGCATGCTGGGATCTCCACGGCTTCAATCGTCTGGGCGGCAACTCCGTCGCCGAGACGGTCGTCTCAGGGATGATCGTGGGCGAATATGTCGCCGACTATTGTGAGCAGTCGACTTTGGAGATCTCGACCGGTGTGATCGCCGGCTTTATGGAGCGCGAACGGGCGCGCATCGACGCGCTGCTGGCCCGTCCGAGTGGGGAGAAGGTGTACGAGCTCAGGTCGGCGATGCAGCAGATCATGATGGACAAGGTGGGCATCTTCCGGACGGGAGAGAAGTTGCAGGAGGCCCTTGATGGGCTGAAGGATCTCTTGCGGCGGAGCAGGAACATTGCCCTGACCAACAAGATCGGATCTTCCAATCCCGAGCTTGTGGATGCACTGCGGCTCCAGCGCCAGCTCAAGCTGGCGGTTACGGTGACCAAAGGCGCGCTGCTGCGCACCGAGAGCCGCGGTGCCCACACCCGCGAGGACTATCCAGAACGTAACGATCGGGACTGGCTCAAGCGCACTTTGGCGTACTGGAAGAATGAGGCAGACGAGGAGCCGACGATCGAGTACGAAGATCTCGACATTTCAAAGATGGAGCTTCCACCCGGCTTCCGTGGTTACGGAACGGACAACACGATCCATCACCCGAACACGGCGGGGCGAGTCCAACAAGCCGCCGAGATCGTGCAGTCAATGCCGGGTGCCGATCGCTTCCAAGTTCAAAACGCGCTGATGCCGTTCGACCTTCCTGCCAAGTACAAAGAGAAGAACGAGCGCATAGGGGTGGGCTGCAAATGAGCAATCACGTGAATACTCCGACGGCACACGGAAACGACAAGGGCCGGAAACTTCGGTTCCACATCTTCCGTTACAACCCGCAACTGCCTGGCGACAAGCCACGCATGCAGACCTTCGAGATCGAAGAGCAACCGGGGATGACGATCTTTGTCGCGCTCAACGAGATCCGTGAGCGCCAAGATTCTTCGTTGCAGTTCGACTTCGTGTGTCGTGCTGGTATCTGCGGCTCTTGCGGCGTGGTGATCAACGGCCGGCCTGACCTCGCGTGTCACACCCTGACCGCGAAGTTTAGCGGCGGAGAGATCACCCTCCTTCCCCTTCCCGCCTTCGAACTGATCGGTGACCTGTCGGTCAACACGGGCAAGTTCATGCGCTCCATGAGTGAGCGGATTGAAAGCTGGATCCATAGCGAGGAGGCGAAGCACTGCGACTTCAATGTCCTCGAAGAGCGCATGGATCCGGACCTCGCGGACAAGATCTACGAGTTGGATCGCTGCATCGAGTGCGGCTGCTGTATCTCCGCCTGTGGCACCAAGCGCATGCGCGAGGACTTTCTCGGCGCCGTTGGCTTTATGCACGTGGCGCGTTTTCATCTTGATACTCGAGACCAGCGAACCGACGACGACTGGTACGAGATCATCGGCGACGATGACGGCATCTTCGGCTGCATGAGCCTGATGGGCTGTGAGGACAACTGCCCGAAGGATCTTCCGCACCAGGCCCAGATCGCCTTCCTGCGCCGCAAGATGGTGATGGTCCGCTAGGGATCGCCCCGGCCGGCGGGGCTGGCCGGGGCGCTTGGGCCCGCGCCCCCCCGCAGGATTTCCGGCCGGCAGGCAGACAACGGCCACGCGGTGCACGGAAGGCGGGAGCTCGCCGAGATGGCGCGGCGCCAAAGGTGGCGTGCGCGCCGGGCCACGGCGGTGTACGGAAGGCGAAAGCTCGCCGAGCGGCTCCCCGGGCCGAGGTTGAGGCCACACGCCACGGCGCTGTGCCGAACGTGGAGGCCCGCGGCGCCCTCTCTCAAGGCGGGGGTGAAGCCGCGCGGCCGGCCCAAAGGGCTGTGCCGAACGTGGAGGCCCGCGGCGCCCTCTTTCGCTGTGGATCGGGTTGGCTCTCCCCGGCGGTTTTCCGCGGCGGGTGTGGCAGGATGGCCACTTATGTCCCTCTTCCTCCTTCGCCGCCTCCCCCTCGCCGTGGTGTCGCGCCTCGTGGGATGGGTGGCGCGGCGCCGCCTGGGGCCGCGCCTGCTCCAGCCGCTCCTGCGAGCCTACGCGCGCCACTACCGGGTGAACCTCGGCGAGGCAGAAACGGCGCTGACCGCGTATCCCACGGTCGAGGCCTTTTTCACTCGCCGCCTGCGGCCGGGCAGCCGGCCGGTGGCAACGACGCCCCTCGTGTCGCCGTGCGACGGCTGGCTGGCCCCGGCGGAGCGGATCACCGGGGATCGGGCGATCACCGCCAAGGGGTACCCGTACCGACTCGCCGACCTCCTGGGTCCGCTCGCGCCCTGGGGGTCGCGCCTCGCCGGCGGTCAGTGGCTCACCCTCTATCTGTCGCCGCGCGACTACCACCGCTTCCACGCCCCCGCGGCGATGGTGGTGGTGGAGAGCTGTCACCTCCCGGGCCGGCGCTGGCCGGTGAATGGCTGGGGGATCGACCACCTCCCGGACCTCTTCGTGGAGAACGAGCGGGTGGTGGTGGCGGCGGAGACCACTGCGGGGTGGCCGCTGGTGATGGTCTTCGTGGCGGCGCTCAACGTCGGGCGGATCGAGCTACACGGGGTGGGTCCCGCTACCGGTCAGGGTAGCCGCCACCACTGGGCGCTCACCGCGGGCGAGGAGATGGGCTACTTCGGCCTCGGTTCGACCATCCTCCTGCTCTTGCCGCCGTCCGCGCCTCCGCTGCTGGCGCGCGGCGGTGGCGCCCCTATTCGGGTCGGTGAGGCCTTGGCGAACGCGCCGCCTGGAGGGCGATGAGGGCGCCGACGACGCCGGCGACCAGCATCACCACGAGAATCGCGATGCCGCGGTGGTCGTGGGCCCGCTGGATCATGTCGATGGCGAACTCCCCGAGGAAGTAGCCGGCGGCGGTGAAGATGATCGCCCACGGGAAGGCGGAGGAGGCGTTGAGGAGTAGGAAGCGGCTCGGCGGCGTGCGCAGCATCCCGAAGGTGAGGGGCAAAAGGATCCGGAAGCCGTACATGAAGCGCGACGCCGGGATCAGCCAGCCGTGGTAGCGGTCAATGAGTTCCATCGCTTTGTTCACCCGGCCGGAGAAGGCGCGTACCCGCCGGATGATCGGCTCCCCGCGCCAGCGGCCCAGGTAGTAGTAGCCCTGATCGCCGATCACCGCGCCCACCACCGCCACCCCGTACACCTCCCAAAAGCTGAACATGCCGATGTGGGCGAGGAAGCCGGCCACCACCAACACCAGCTCCCCCTCGAGGACGCAGCCGACGAAGACGAACCAGAGGCCGTAGTCGAAGAGGTAGGACTGGACCTGGTCCATCGGGGTTCGCTTCGTTTTCGGGGAGGTGGGGAGTTGGGTTAGGGATGGGGTCGGCCGCCGGCCGCGGGCGATCTTTTCACGACGCTATCCGTACCTGCCCGCTCTCCCGCCCCTATTCCCACACATCCGGGTAGCGCACGGTCACCACCGTGTGGATGCCGCCGCGGACCTTGAAGTCTGCCACCACCTCCATGCGCCGCGGTGCGGTGGCGGCCACCAGGTCGTCGAGGACCTGGTTGGTGACCGCTTCGTGGAAGGCACCTTCGTCGCGGTACGACCAGAGGTAGAGCTTCAGGGACTTGAGCTCGACGCAGGTCTGATCGGGACAGTAGCGGATGGTGAAGGTGGCGAAGTCGGGCTGGCCGGTGACCGGGCAGAGGCAGGTGAACTCCGGGCAGACCAGCTCGATGTCGTACTCCCGGTCCGGGTACGGGTTAGCGAAGGTGTCGAGGTTGCGCGACGGCCCGCGGTGTTCCCCCGCACCGAGCCGCCCCATGCTCACTGGGCCGCCTCGACGAGGAAGTGCTCGGCGTCGAGGGCCGCCTGGCAGCCGGTGCCGGCGGCGGTGATCGCCTGCTTGTAGACCGGGTCCATTACATCGCCGCAGGCAAAGACGCCGGGGACGGAGGTGGCGGTCGAGTGGGGCGCGGTGGTGATGAAGCCGGCAGGGTTCAGCGCCAGCTGGCCGTTGAGGAAGGCGGTGTTCGGCTGGTGGCCGATGGCCATGAAGATGCCGTCCGCGGGCCGCTCGGTGATCGCGCCGCTCTTCACGTTCTTGACCCGCACGCCGGTGACGTGGGGTGGGTCGCCCGCGCCGAGGATTTCCACGATCGTCGAGTCCCAGAGGCAGGTGATCTTGTCATTCGCCTGCACCCGGTCGGCGAGGATCTTGCTCGCGCGCAGTTGGTCGCGGCGGTGGACGAGAGTGACCCGGGAGGCGAACTTGGTGAGGAAGAGAGACTCCTCCGCTGCCGTGTCGCCGCCGCCGACCACGTAGACCTCCTTGTCGCGAAAGAAGAAGGCGTCGCAGGTGGCGCAGGCAGAGACCCCGAAGCCGCGGTACCGCGTCTCCGACTCCAGCCCCAGCCAGCGCGCCGAGGCGCCCGTGGCGACGATCAAACAGTCGGCGGTGTAGGGGTCGCCGCCGGTGGTGACGGAGAACGGCCGCTGCCTTAGATCGACGCCCGTGACCACCTCGAAGAGGCAGCGGGTACCAAACCTTTCCGCCTGCCTCTTCATCAATTCCATAAGCTCGGGTCCCTGGATCCCTGCAGGGAAGCCGGGAAAGTTATCCACCTCGGTGGTCATGGTGAGTTGGCCACCCGGCTGCGGCCCCTCCAGGACCAGGGGGTTGAGGTCGGCGCGAGCCGCGTAGAGCGCCGCGGTGTAGCCCGCCGGGCCGCCGCCGATGATGACGAGTTTCTCGTGGTGGGTGTCGGCCAAGGCGTCCTCCTCGGGTGGAGCGCCACCGTACGGGGCGGCGATTTGCGCGGGGCGGGATGGTAGGAGGGGGGTAGAGGGTACGCAACCGAGCCGCCCTCAGGGCGCCGCCACCCGCCACGAGGTGACCGCCCAGCGGTGGTCCGCCTTGCGCTGGGCGGAGGCGGTAATGCGGTTGGTGGGGCGGGTGAGGGGGAGCTCGACCCGGGCGCGGAGCCAGCCCGTGGCCGGGTCGAAGTGCGCGTCGAGGCGGCCGCGTTCGGAGAGGAAGAGGTTCACCTGGTCCGGCCGGTACTGCTCCGGCGCCCGCAGGCGGATCGCGATCTCGCCCACCGTTCGCCCTCCCAGCAGCCCAACGTCGGGGTGGCGTTCCACCCACGGCAGGGGTGGTTGGGCCACCGCCTCGGCGAGGGCGGCGACCGACCCGAGGCTCCCCACCATGGGGTTGCGGGGTAGGCGCCCCAGGGGTGTCTCCGCGCCCACGTTGCCACGGTCCTGGGTGAGCTGGACCGGGTAGCCGAGGTGGCGCGCGACCTCTTCACTGCCCAGCGTGTACTCGCCGTACGGGGCGGCGAAGGGGATCGGTGTGATCCCGAGGCGCGCCTGTAGCAGGTGGGCGGCGGCGGTCAAGTCGTCGCGCAGGTGGGTCTCCCAGGTGGGATCGCCGTAGAGGTGGCGGTGGCGATGGCCGTGGTTGCCGAGGCTTACCCCCGGTCTCCGGGCGAGCTCGGCGAGCTGCTCCCAGCTCATGAAGTCGGGAAAGCGCGCCTCCATCGCCTCGGTGTAGACGAACAGGGTGTAGGGGTAGCCGCGTGCCGCGAGGATCGGCGCGGCGATCGCGTAGATCGAGCGGTAGGTGTCATCGAAGGTAATCACCACGCTCTTGGGCGGCGGCGGGGCGCCGCGCGCCAGGGCCGCGGTGAGCTCAGCGAGGGGGATCACCCGCAGGTGGTGGTCGGCGATCCACGCCATCTGGTCGCGGAACGCTCCCACGCTGATCGAGGTGGAGGGGTGGGCGGTCTCGTCCACCCGGTGGTAGAGGAGGAGGGTGCAGTAATCGCCGCCTGCCGCCGCCCCCCCCACCGCCGGGAAGAGGAGGATGAGGAGGAGGGCGAGGAGGGTTAGACGTTGCATGGTGGGTCCGTCGCGACCACCGCACCCGGGGAGCGCACCGCGCTGCTCCAGCCGCCGTGGCGGCAACAGCTCACCCCTCGCCGGGCAGGATGGCGACGGCGAAGGTGATCGTGGCTCCCTCCAGGCGGTTGTCGTCGATGATCTGGCGGATCTCCTCCACGTACGCATCGCCCTGCTGGGAGTAGGCGCGCAGCCCCGTCGCCAGGGTGGAGCCGTCCACCGGCCGCCCCGCGTCGCGCAGGCGCGCACGCAGGCTGCGCAGGGGGCGGTAGGCGCGGTGGGTGTTGATGTTGCGCAGGTAGCTGCGCACCGAATGGCTGGTGGTGCGGTAGGCGGCGACGCGGTAGTCGGCGTCCGGATCGGCGGCGCGCGCCGCCAGCCCCGGGGTGTCGCCGGTGACCCACTGGCCAAAGAGGTTGTTGCCGTCGTGGACGAACCGCGACGTTCCCCAGCCCGACTCCATCGCCGCCTGCGCCAAAACCAGGGCGGCGGGGAGGGTGTCGACGCGCACGAGGAGCTCGTCCACCGTGGCCGCAGGGACCGGGCCGGTGGCGGGCGGGATCAAGGGGGTGGGTAACTGGTAGTCGCGCACCAGGCCGTTAAGGACGCGCCGCTCGCGGGCGCAGAGGCGGCCGGAGGCCAGCGCCTGCCGGCGGTGGAGGAGCCAGCGGCGCTCGCCCGCCACCCGCTGATTCTCCGCCTCGACCACCGGCAGGAGGGCGTCGAGAAAGAGCCGTTTGCGATCGGGGATGGAGGTGACCTGGGCGAGGTCGCGGGGAAAGGGGCGCGTGTACGCCACGCCGGTGGTGGGGGGCGCGGCTCCAGCACCGCCGATCCCGACGATCACCGCACCCGCCCCGAGGAGGGCGAAGGTGGCGGCGGCGAGGGGGCGGGCGAGGGGGGTGGGGATCATGAAAGATGAGCCATGGAGGGGGAGGTCCCTTTTCGGCGGCGTGGCCCAAGGGGAGCAGGGCGGGGGTCACTCGGGGAGGCGCAGGACATAGCCCGCACCGCGCACCGTGTGGATCAGCGGCGGGTCGAATCCCTTGTCGATCTTCTTCCGGAGGTAGTTCACGTAAACGTCGACGACGTTGGTGAACGATTCCTCCGTTCCCCCCCACACATGCTCGGTGAGGCGGGCCCGGGAGAGGACCTTTCCGGGGTTTTGCATGAAGTAGAGGAGGAGGGAGTACTCCTTGGCGGTGAGCTGGATCTCTTGGCCGGCGCGGCTCACCTGACGGCTCACCGGGTCGAGGTGGAGGTCGGCGAGGGTGATCGCGGCGGTGGTCTGGAGCGCTTGACTCCGGCGCATGAGGGCCTGGATGCGGGCGAGGAGCTCGTCGAAGGAGAAGGGCTTGGGGAGGTAGTCGTCCGCCCCCGTCTCCAGGCCGTGGACCCGGTCCTCCACCTCGCCCAGGGCGGTGAGCATGATCACCGGCACCGTGTTGCCCGCGCCGCGCAACTCGGCGAGGACCGCGAAGCCGTCCTTCTTCGGCAGCATGACGTCGAGGATCACCACGTCGAACGCCCCTTGGCTCGCCTCAAAGGCCCCCTCTTCGCCATCGGCGGCCACCACCACCCGGTACCCCTCCTCGGTGAGGCCGCGGCGGATGAACTCTGAGACCTTCAGCTCGTCTTCGATGAGGAGGATACGCATGGCGAGTCGCCGGGCCGGCGCGCGGGACCCGGATTGTCCTGTACCGGCGGGCGGTGGGGAAGGGGAGGGGGTGAAGGATGAGGAGGGGGTGCTGGCGTCCCACCCCGCACCGGGGCCATGAGGGGCGAAGGAGGATAGGTGCGGCGCCCCCCCCGGCGGCTCGATTCGTTTGGCGTCGTGGTTCTCTCGCGACGCGACCAGCAAGCAGGTGGAGGAGATCGGCGGCGGCTCGATTCGTTTGGCGTCGTGGTTCTCTCGCGAACCCCGCCGGCGCGCGGGGTGGGGGGTTCATCCGCCCATCCCCTGGGCGCGCGCCGCCTGCCTATCGCCGCCAAAACTCGGGCAGAAAGAGGACCAGCACGGTGTAGAGCTCCAGGCGGCCAAGGAGCATGCACAACGACAGGATCCACTTGGCGGCCCCGGGGAGGGCTGCGAAGGTGTGCGAGGGGCCGACCATGCCGAGCCCCGGGCCGACGTTCCCCATGGCGGTGATGACCGCGGTGGTCGCAGTGATCAGGTCGATGCCGAGGCTGGTGAGGGCCAGGCTGGCGATGACCAAGACCAACAGATAGAGGAAGAAGAAACCCCAGATCTCATGGACGATCTCCGGGTCCACGGTGCGGCCGGAGAGGCGCACCTGGGTCACCGCGTGCGGGTGGACGAGGTGGCGGAGCTGCTGGAACCCCTGTTTGAAGAGGAGGAGGATGCGGACGCTCTTGATCCCCCCACAGGTGGAGCCGGCCATGGCACCGGTAAACATCACGGTGAGCAACACCCCCTGGGTGACGAAGGGCCACAGCGCATAGTCGGCGGTGGCAAAGCCGCTCGTGGTGATCACCGAGGCGACCTGGAAGATCCCGAAACGCGCGGCGCTACCCCAGGTGTGGCCGGCGACACGCAGGGCCACGACGGTGAGGAGACACGCCCCGCTGAACAACAGGGCGAAGAACTTCAGCTCCGAGTCGCCCTGCAGGGTGCGCCACCGCCCGGCGAGGATGCGGTAGTGGAGGACGAAGTTGATCCCGCCGGCAAGCATGAAGAGGGTCACCACCCAGTCCACCGCCGCCGACTGGTAGAAACCCACAGAGGCGTCGTGGGTGGAGAAGCCACCGGTGGCGAGGGTGGCGAGGCTGTGGCAGACGGCGTCAAAGGGGGAGAGGTGGAGGGCGATGAGGATGGCGGTCTCGGCGAGGGTGAGGAAGGTGTAGATCCCCCACAACCGCGCCGCTGTGTCGCGCACCCGCGGGCTGAGCTTGTCCGCCACCGGCCCGGGGGTCTCCGCCTTGAAGAGCTGCATGCCGCCGACGCCCAACAGCGGCAGGATGGCGATCGACAGCACGATCATCCCCATGCCGCCGAGCCACTGGGTGATTGCCCGCCACAACAAGATCGCGTGCGGCATCGCGTCGAGGCCGGAGAAGATCGTCGAGCCGGTGGTGGTGAAGCCGCTCATCGCCTCGAAGAAGGCGTCGGTGGGGGAGCGGGTGAGACCGCAGAAGAGGTACGGCAGGGCGCCGAGGGTGGCGGCCAGCAGCCAGGTGAGGGTGACGATGACAAACCCCTCGCGGTGGGAGATCTCAGGCGTCTTGTTCGGGGTGGTGGCGAGGAGGATGAGGGCGAGGCCAAGGCCGCACAGGGAGGCGATCCCCAGGCCGGTGGCGGATGGGTCGCCGGTGAGGGCGCCGTACGCCCACGGCACCGCCATCGCCAGGCCGAAGAAGGCGGCCATGACGCCGAGAATGCGAAAGATGATGGCGAACTGGAGCATGGGGGGGGGCAGTAGAAAGGAGGAGGTAGAAAGTAGAAAGGGGGAGGCGACACGAAGGGGCTGTGCGGGTCGGGTGGCTCGCCGGGAATGGACCACGGCGTTACCCGCGTGGCGGATTTCTATGTGGCCTCGGCGCCGCCGTGGCTGCCTCCAGCTCCCGTCCTACCTCCTACCTCCTACCGCGGTCCTCACCACGCGGTCGCCTTCATCTGCAGCGCCTTTTCCACCTTCTTCACCGCCGGCTTCAGCGCCACGATCACCACCCGGTCGCCCGCCTCCACCACGTCGCTGCCGGTGGCGATCCGGGACTCGCCCTCGTGCAGGATGGCGCCGACGATCGCCCCCTTCGGGAAGTTCACCTCCGCCAGGGGGGTGCCCACGAGGTCGGAGCCGGCGATCGCTACCGCCTCCATGATCTCCGCCTGGTCCTCCACCAGTTGATCCACCGCCAGGACCTTGCCCTTGCGGATGAAACGCAGGACCGCGCCGACCGTGGAGAGGCGCGGATTGAGTGCCGCGTCGATCCCCAGCGACGGCGCCAGCGGCACATACTCGGGCCGGTTGAGGAGGCAGAAGACCTTCCGCGCGCCGAGGCGGCGAGCGAGCATCGAGGCGAGCATGTTGTCCTCCTCATCGTGGCTCACCGCGAGGAAGAGGTCGCAGCTCCCCACGTTTTCCTCGCGCATGAGGTCGACGTCGGTGAGGTCACCATGTAGGACGATGGCGCGGGCGAGGTTCTCCGACAGCACCGCACAGCGCTGCTCGTCCGGCTCGATGATCTTCACCGTGATGTTGCTCGACTCCAGGTTGTGGGCGACGGTCTGCGCCACCTGGCCGCCGCCGCCGATCACCACGTGGGTAATCGGCGGGCCGGCGAGGCCGAGCTTGGGAAGGCGGGCGTCGAGGTCGGCGGGGCGGCCGAGGAGGTAGATCTGGTCGTCGGCGTGGAGGTGGTCGGTGCCGTGCGGGATGAGGACCCGGCCGTCGCGCAGGACCGCGCACACCAGCACCCGCGCCTCGGCGTTGGGCGGGAAGCTGCGCTTCAGCGGCTCGCCCACCAGGGCGGAGCCGGCCTGAATGTGGAAGGCGGCGAGGCGCAGGGTGCCGTCGCCGAACTCGAGGACCTCGGTGGCGGCGGGGAAGTCGATGAGTCGCTGGAGGCGGGCCGCTACCTCCATCTCCGGGTGGATGATCAGGTCGATCCCCACCGCCTCCGAGGCGAGAATCTCGCCCACCTCCGCGTATCCCACCTCGCGGATGCGCGCCACCTTGTGCGGCACGCCGAAGCGATGGGTGGCGATCATGCAGGTGGTCAGGTTCACCTCGTCCGAGTCGGTGACCGCCACCAAGATCTCTGCATCCTCCGCGCCCGCCTCACCGAGGACCCGCGGCACGCTGCACTTCCCCACCACCCCTTGAATGTCGAGGAGCTCGCTGGCGCGCGCGATGCGCGCCGGATCGAGGTCAATGAGGGAGACCGAGTGGCCGTTGCGAGAGAGCCAGCGGGCAATGTTGAACCCCACCTCACCGGCACCGGCGACGATCACACGCATGGCTGGCTCCGAAGTCCGGACGGTGGCCTATCGGCCGATGGGTTCGAGATCCACGGTGCGGATCTCCCGCTCGCTGGCGGCGCGGATGGTGATGCGCAGCTCCGGGAGCTGCAAGCGCTCCCCCTCGACCGGGATGCGATGGAACTGCTCCAGAAGGAAGCCGGCCACCGTGTCGTACTGCTGGCTCACGAGCTCGATGGAGGTCTCCTCCTCCAGCTCGTCGAGGGTGAGACGTGCCTCCACTCGCCAGCCACCGCCTTGCAAGGCGGTGATGGGTGAACGTTCCACCACGTCGTGCTCGTCGGTGATCTCGCCAACCAGCTCCTCGATCACGTCCTCGGCGGTGACGATACCGGTGGCGCCGCCGTACTCGTCCACTACCACCGCCAAATGGATTTGGCGCTCGCGCAGGCAATCGAGGAGGAGGTCGGCGGTCATCGTTTCCGGCACGTAGAAGGGTGGCTGGGTCAGGGTGGAGACCGGCTGGCGGTCATCGTTCACCGCCAGGAGGTCGAAGGCGTTGAGGATGCCGACGATGTTGTAGATCCGGTGACGGAGGACTGGAAAACGCGAGAAGCGGGTCCGGTTCACCACCTGGATCGCCTCCGCCACCGTCTGCTTCTCCTCCACCGCGACCACGTCGACGATCGGCACCATGATCTGACTCACCTCCGTCTCCTTCAGATCGAAGATGCGGCCGATCATCGCCTCCTCGTCGGGCGTCTCCTCGTGGCGAAACCGGTCGAGGTCGCGCAGGGAGTCGAGCTCCTCGCGGTTGAGATAGACGAGGTGGCGATCCCCCGCCCGCCTCCCGCCCAGAAGGCGCTCTAGGTGGAGGAGCGGGAGGATCCCCGGCCACAGGGGGGCGAGGGCGGCGGCGAAGTAAGGCAGCTCCGCCACGGCGCGCTCCGGAGTGGAGCGCCGGCTCAAGGCCACCGCGGCGACCACCCCCCCGGTGATCGCCACCAGGGTCAGGCCGCGGCCGGCGCCGGCGGGCAAGAGCGGCGCGAGGGCGGCGACGGCCACCGCCAGGAGGGGGATCTGCACCAGGCGCAGGGTTGCCTGCAGGGCGACCGGCTCCTTCAAAGCGGCGAGCAGGGGGGTGAGGGAGGGCGCCTCGGCGGCGGTCGCTTGCAGGTCGATCTTGTTCACCACCTCCAGGTGGTGGTCGAGACGGGCGAGGGCCACCGCCGCCACGATCGCGGTCACGGCGAGGCCGAGCAACAAGATCGTCACCCCCATCATCCCTCCGCCTCGTGGGGGGGCCGCGGCGGGGCGTGGACCTCCAGGGTGACGACGCGCAGGCCATCCACCGCGCTTACCACGATCTCCACCCCCTCGACCTCCAGCCGCTCGCCGACCGCCGGGAAGTGGTCGAGCCGGTGGATCACGAAGCCGCCCAGGGTCTCGAAGTCGTTGCCCTGGATGTGGGTGGCGAAGGTGTCGTTGAACTCCTCCGGGGAGGCCATCGCCGAGACTCGGAAGCGGCCATCGCCGAGCGGTTCGATCGGTCGCTCCTCGCCCCCTTCGCCAAGCTCGCCGACCAGCTCGCGCAGGATGTCTTCCATGCACACCAGCCCCGAGGTAGTGCCGTGCTCGTCGATGACGATGGCGACGTGGACGTGGCTGCGCTGGAAGTCGCGCAACAGCTCGTCAATGGCGCGCGTCTCGGGGACGAAGAGGGGCGGCTGGGCGAGGTCGCGCAGCGGCGGGAGGGCGGTGCGGCCGGCGGCCAAAAGGTCCTTGGCGTAGACGATCCCCAGTACGTGGTCGAGGTCGCCGTCGATCACCGGCACCCGCGAGAAGCGACCGCGGAGGAGCTCGGGGATGATCCGCTCCGGGGGCAGGTCGGCGGCGAGGGCGAAGATGTCGGGGCGTGGCGTCATCACCTCGCGTACCTGCGTCTCGCCGAAGCTATAGACGTTGTGGAGCAGCTCGCGGATCGTGTCGTCCGACTCCTCCACGGCGGTCGGCGGCGGGGGCGGCGGCGGGGCGCGGTGCAACCATGACCGCAGCGGGGTGGCGAGGAGGGGGGCGATACAGAGATCGCCGAGGTGGGCAACCCGGCGACACATCCGGTCGGAGAGGTGGTCCGCGACCCGCAGGGGCAGCGGGTCGCGGACCAGCACTACCGCGGTCAGGCCGAGGGCGAGGTGAATCGCTTCGAGGTCACCGCGCAGCAGGCCGCCCGCGGCGAGGGCGGCGACCAGCGCCGCGACGGTGCAGGCGAGCTCCACGGCGTGGTGGGCCTCCCCCTCAGCCGGCGCCGGCGGCTCCAGCTCCACCTGGCGTCCCGCACAACGGCGGACGAGGTTCGCCGTGAACAGGAGCGCCACGAGGGCAACGAGGATGAGTCCCGCCGGATCTGGGTCCAAACCGATCTTTCCTATGCTGTGGATTCCGAAGGAGGGAGGGGGTAGAGCGCGCACCTCCGCACCGCCGCGGTGGCGCCTCCCCCCTTCCTCCTTCCTGTGCCCTACGCCTCCTTCTCCACCAGCAAACGCAGCTCTTCGAGTTGAAGCTCGTCGATGGGGGCGGGCGCCTCGGTGAGGAGGCAGGTGGCGCGCTGGGTCTTGGGGAAGGCGATGACGTCGCGGATGGTCTCCCGGCCGGCGAGCAGCATCGCCACCCGGTCGAGGCCGAAGGCGAGGCCGCCGTGGGGCGGCGCGCCATGGGCGAGGGCGTCGAGGAGGAAGCCGAAGCGGGCGCGCGCCTGGCTCTCGGAAAAGCCGAGGGCGGCGAGGATGCGGAGCTGCACCTGCGGGTCGTGGATACGCAGGGAGCCGCCGCCGATCTCGATGCCGTTGAGGACCAAGTCGTAGGCGTAGGTGCGCAGACTCCCCGGGTCCGTCTCCAACCGCTCGAGCTCCTGCTCGTGCACCATGGTGAAGGGATGGTGGCTGGCGGAGAGGTGGCCGCCCTCGCCCACCTCGAACATGGGGAAGTCGGTGACCCAGGTGAAGCGCAGCTCCTGCGGGTCGTAGAGGTGGCGCGTGCGGCCGAGGTGGCAACGCAGGGCGGCGAGGGCATCGTTGACGATGTGCGCGGTGTCGGCGCAGAAGACCAGCAAGTCGCCGTCGGTTGCCGCCATCCGCTTCCCGATCTCGGCGAGCTGCTCGGCGGTGAAGAACTTGGCGATGTTCGAGGTGGGTCCCGTCGCGGTCATCTTCAGATACGCCATCCCCTTGGCGCCGTAGCGCGCGACGAACTGGGTGAGGTCGTCGATCTCCTTGCGCGACAGGCTCCCGCCGCCGGGGATGCAGATCCCCTTCACCAGCCCGCCACGCGCTACCGCCGCGGCGAAGACCTTGAACTCGCACGCCGCGCCGAGGTCCGAGAGGTCCACCAGCTCCAGGCCGAAGCGCACGTCCGGCCGGTCGGTGCCGTAGCGCGCCAGCGCCGCGTCGTAGGTGAGGCGCGGGAAGGGCGGCGCGAGGGTGTGGCCGGCGGGGGCGCAGATGGCGGTGATCAGCCCCTCGGTGAGGGTCATGATCTCCTCCTGGCTGGCGAAGGAGAGCTCCACGTCGATCTGGGTGAACTCGGGCTGGCGGTCGGCGCGCAGGTCCTCGTCGCGGAAGCAGCGGGCGATCTGAAAGTAGCGATCGAAGCCGGCGATCATCAGGAGCTGTTTGAAGAGCTGTGGCGACTGCGGCAGGGCGTAAAAGCTGCCCGGGTAGACACGCGACGGGACCACGTAGTCGCGCGCCCCCTCGGGGGTGGAGCGGGTGAGCATCGGCGTCTCCACCTCGATGAAGCCGTGCTCGTCGAGGAAGCGCCGCGCCGCCTGGGCGATGTGGTGGCGGAGGATGAGCGCCTGCTGGAGCGGCCGCCGCCGCAAATCGAGGTAGCGGTGGCGCAGGCGCACCTCCTCGGCGGTGTCGCAGTCGTCCTCGATGGGGAAGGGCGGGGTCTCGGCGGTATTCAGGATGACCAACTCGTCGGCGTAGAGCTCGATCGCGCCGGTGGCCATGCGCGGGTTCACCGTCCCCGCGGGCCGCGCGCACACCTCACCTCGTACCGCGATGACGAACTCCGAGCGCAGGCCGTGCGCCGAAGCGTGGGCCGCCGCCATGCGGTCGGGAGAGAAGGCGACCTGGGTGATCCCATCGCGATCGCGCAAATCGACGAAGATGATCCCGCCGTGGTCGCGCCGGCTCGCCACCCACCCCATGAGGGTGACCGTCCGCCCCACGTCCGCCGCCCGCAGCTCGTGACACCGCGTATCGCGGCGCATCCCACCCATGTAGCTCACGTCCGTACCCTCCGTGCGGCCCGACGGGACCGAAATGGGGCGGCAGTGTACCAGTCGGCGGCGGCGGGCAGTAGCGGCGCCTCGCCTCCAGAGTCGGTCGCTTTGGCGATCGGCGCGCCCACCCGCGGGCCCGATCCGGGCCGAGAGCCGGTCGCAGCCGGAGACCGGGACAAGGTCCGGCTCGCCCCTACGGACCGGTCGCAGGCAGGACCGCCGCGTCGCGGGTGGTGCGGGCGGTGGCCGGAGCCAGGCGCGGCGGTACCGCCGGTGTGGGCGCCCTAGATTCCGCACGGGTCGTGGATGGCGGCCGGGAGGGGCGGGGCGCGCGGCGGGGGGTGGGTGGCGAGGTCATCGAGGCCAAGGGGCGCGTGCCGGGTTCTGAGGCGACCGCCAGCCGGTCGCGGGTCGGCGCCCGCCGCGGGATGCGGACCGGTGGAGGCGTGATCGCTCGGCCGGCGCGCCGGCGGGTGAGCGAGATGGGTGGGCAACACACTGAGGGTGCGGCCCCGTCGTTTCGGGTAGGCGTTCCGTGCGCGGGCGACGCGGTGCGCGCGGGGGTGGGTCGGTGGGGGGAGATGAGCGGGTTGGCCACCGCTACGGCGACGCGGTGCGCGCGGGGGTGGGTCTCCCTTGATGGGTGTCAAAGCCGCGCCGGGCGTGGCTTTGCGCGGAAAAGAAGCGGCAAGCTAGTGTAATGGTGGTCTTTCCGTTGATTGGCCCCGCGGGGGCGTGGTAGCGTCCGCGCCCGTTCGGCGCAGGTAGGGGGAGAGCAGCCGTGGCACCGGCCTACAACCAGAGAAAGTTCGACCTGAAGATCGTCGACCAGGAGTACCTGTTCGGGAACTTCTCCTGCGCCGCCGGCTGTCCGGTCTACACCCACGCCGGCGAGTACGTGCAGGCGATCGCCGAGGGCGATTTCGAGCGCGCCTACGCGGTGGCGCGCGGCCCCAACGTCTTCGCCTCGGTGTGCGGCCGCACCTGCTCCCATCCGTGTGAGCAGCAGTGTCGCAAGGGGGTGGTGGCAAAGCGGCCGATCTCGATTCGGGCGCTGAAGCGATATGTGACGGAGAAGTACGGGGTGGAGATCACCCGCAACCTGCAAAAGAGCCTCTCGTTTTCCACCGCCCCGGGCTCCACCCACCCCACCCCCAACGGCCACAAGGTGGCGATGGTCGGTGCCGGTCCAGCGGGCATCTCGTGCGCCCACGACCTCGCCCGCCTCGGCTACGAATGCCACGTCTACGAGCGGCTCGAGGTCCCCGGCGGGATGCTCTACGTCGGGATTCCCGAGTACCGCCTGCCGCGCGAGCTGATCAAGAACGAGGTGGCGGCGGTGGAGCTGCTCGGGGTACAGATCCACTACGGCCAGGAGTGCGGCAAAGACTTCACCGTCCAGTCGCTCTTTGACGACGGCTGCGAGGCGGTCTTCCTTGGCATCGGCGCCCACCTCGGCCGCGGCTTGCCGATCCCCGGCAAGGAGCTTCAGGGGATCCACGTCGCCGTTCCCTTCCTGCGCGACGCGGCCCTCTACCGGCCGATCGCGGAGCTGGGCGAGCGGGTGTTGATCATCGGCGGCGGCAACGTCGCGATGGACGTGGCGCGCACCACCATCCGGGTGAAGCCGGAGGTGAAGGAGGTGCGGATCACCTGTTTGGAAAGCCGCGACAAGATGCTCGCCTTCCCCTGGGAGCTGGAGGAGGCCATGGAGGAGGGGGCGACCCTCGACGCCGGTTGGGGGCCCCTGGAGTTTGTCGGCGAGAAGGGCCGGCTCACCGGCGTGCGGATGAAGCAGATCGCCTCGATCTTCGACGCCGCGGGCAAGTTCAACCCAGAGTACGTGGAGGGGAGCGAGACGATCTTCGCCTGCGATACCTGCGTGCTGGCCATCGGCCAGGGGATCGACACCACCTTTCTGACCGCGGCGGATGGGGTAAAGGTGGGGCCACGCGGCAACATCGAGACCAATCCACAGACGATGCAGACCTCCAACCCGCGCGTCTTCTGCGGCGGCGACGCGGCCTTCGGGCCTAGGCTGGTGATCGATGCGGTGGCCGAGGGGAGCCGGGCGGCGCGCGGCATCGACGAGCTGATCCAGGGGCGGTCGCGGATCATCAAGCTGTGGTCCTCCACCGAGGTCCCCAACTTCCACGTCAGCCCGCTGATCGACCTTGACGCCAAGCGGCCCGAGGTCTTTGCGATGGCGGCGGACTACGACTACCGCCCGCGCATCGAGCCGCTCACGATCTCCTTCGACGATCGTCACAACTGGAAAGAGGTGGAGCAGGTCTACTCGCAGGCGGATGCGCGCGCCGAGGGCAACCGCTGCCTGCGCTGCAACTTCAACACCGTCTTCTCGTCGGCCACCTGCATCCTGTGCGGCGGCTGTATCGACGTCTGCCCGGAAAACTGTCTGTCGATCATCGACGTCGCGCAGATCCACGCCGCCACCGGGTCCGCCATGGAGCAACTCTTGGCGGCGCGCTACGCGGGTGAGGCGGCGCCGAACGGCGCGGCCATCATCAAGGACGACGCCCGGTGCGTGCGCTGCGACCTCTGTGTCCGGCGCTGCCCCACGGACGCGATCACCATGGAGCGGTACGAGGAAAGGGAGGTGGCTCTCGATGTCTGATCCCACTGTCGAGCCGGAGTTCAGCTACGACCAGTTTTCCCGCCGGGACTTCTTCACCTTGGTGGGCGGGGTCGCCATGGCCGGCACCTTCGGCGCCGCCTTGGTGGCGTCGTTCCGCTACATGTGGCCGAACGTCCTCTACGAGCCGCCCACCCGCTACAAGATTGGCCCCCCGGCCGAGTACCCGGTGGGGGTCAACTTCGTCGCCGACCAGCGGATCTTCGTGGTCCGCGGGGTCTACGGCCTGCAGGAGAACGAGTACCGGGTGGTGTCGGCGATCTGCACCCACATGGGGTGCACCCCGAAGTGGGTGCAGGCGAACGAGCGCTGGGAGTGCCCGTGCCATGGCAGTCAGTTCAACACCCTCGGGGTGAAGGTGGCCGGGCCGGCGCCGCGGCCGCTGCCGTGGTACGAGGTGAGCATGGGCAACGACGGCCGCTTGCTGGTGGACCAAAACAAGGTGGTCGCCGCCGACTTCAAGCTGAGTGTGTGACGGCCTGGACCCGCGGGCGGGGGGAGCGCCACCGAGGAGTGAGGAGGAAGAGATGAGCCGCGTCGCCGATGTCCTGTTCGCCAACCGGGTGTGGAAGTCCGTCTTCCGCCACGGCTATCCAAGCAACCCGCGCAACCGTGCGGAGGTGATGTTTCAAAACGTCTTCCTCCACATCCAGTCGGTGAAGGTCTTCAAGCGGAGCCTGCAGGTGAGCGCCACCTTTGGCCTCGGGTTGACCCTCGCCTACCTCTTCCTCCTCCTCACCCTCAGCGGCTTTTTGCTGATGTTCTACTACGTCCCGGAGGTGCACCGCGCCTACGCGGACATGAAGGACCTGGAGTTTGCGGTGAGCTTCGGGGTGGTGCTTCGGAACATGCACCGGTGGGGTGCCCACGCGATGGTTGCCTTCACCTTCTTGCACATGGCGCGGATCTTTTACACCGGCGCGTACAAGGCACCGCGGGAGTTCAACTGGCTGATTGGCATCCTGTTGCTGGTCATCACCCTCTTCCTCTCCCTCTCCGGCTACCTCCTGCCGTGGGACCAGCTCGCCTACTGGGCAATCACCATCGTGTCCAACCTGATCCGCACGACGCCGCCGGCCGACATCGTCGGCGCCGGCGCCAGCTATTTCGTCCTCGGGGGCACCCAGATCGGGCAGAACACCCTGATCCGGTTCTACGTGATGCACGTCTTTGGCCTGCCCGCCATCGCCGGAATCTTGATGGTGGTGCACTTCTGGCGGATCCGGAAGGACGGCGGTCTGGCGCGTCCGGACGAGAGCAACATCCCCTTGCGCTAGCACCGGGCCGGGCGGTCTTGGCGAGTTGCGCAGGCGGGACTCGAGGGAGGCAGCGATGGCAGCGAAGCCGATGGACAACATGAAGTCGTACGGTCTGATGAACCTGGTGCAGGGGAAGAGCCCGGCGATCCAGAAGGACCCGTACGACATGGTGATGAGTTGGCCCCACCTTCTCTTCCGCGAGGTGGTCCTTTTCCTCATTGTCCTAACGATCATCATGGGGATGTCGATCCTGTTCAACGCGCCCCTGGAGGAGATGGCGGACCCGAAGAACACCCCCAACCCGGCCAAGGCGCCGTGGTACTTCCTCGGCTTACAAGAGGCGCTCTCCTGGGGTCCGCCGGTCCTCGGTGGGATCGTCTTCCCGACGGTCCTTGCCGGCTTGCTCATTGCCGTGCCGTACCTCGATCGGTCGCGCGACGGCATCGGCGTCTGGTTTCACCCCAAGCGGCGGACCATCAACATCCTCTTTACCGTGGGGATGGTCCTGTGGTTTGGCCTGATCGTCGTGGGGACCTTCCTGCGTGGCCCCAGTTGGGAGTTCTTCTGGTTCTGGGAGCCGTGGCCCATCCACTGAACCGGGCGGGCGGGGCCGTTGTGTGAACAGCGAGGCCGGGGCGTGACCGCGGCCATCGGGAGAGGCGGATGAGCACGAGCGTGGGCATCGTCATTGCGGTTCTGGTCCTGGCGGCGATCGCCGTCTTGCTGAAGATGAAGGCGTGGCGCCCCCTCTTCTTTGTCTTGGGGCTGGTGGTCTTCGGTCTCTTCTGGGGCCAGGTGGTGAAAGACCAGATTCACCCGTACGACGCTTACCAGCAGGAGTACCGGCAGCGGCTCGTGGAGCTCGCTGGCGGCGACCCGGCCAAGGTCGACTTCAAGCCCGGGATCGTTCAGCGCTACATCCCGGCACTCAACCGCAGCGACCGGTGTGAGACCTGCCACCTCGCTGTCGACAACCCGCGCTTCAAGGACGCGAAGCAGCCCTTCACCACCCACCCAAATATCTCGACCCATCCGCCGGACCGGTTCGGATGCACCGTTTGCCACGAGGGCGTCGGGATCTCCGTCGACCTCCGCGGCGCCCATGGCCACCAGGAGAACTGGCGCAACCCGGTTCTCGACAAGCGGCTCGTCCAGTCGCGTTGCGTCCAGTGTCACGAGCGCGGTGCGGCGCTCACCGGCTCCAGCCTCTACGCCCAGGGGGAGATCCTGTTCAACCGGGTTGGCTGCCTTGGCTGTCACCCGGTGAAGGGGCAAGAGCTGGAACGGCTGCCCGGGCCCGACCTGAGGATCCTCCCCAACAAAATGCAGCTCGACTGGCTGGCCGGCTGGCTCAAGGATCCGAACAGCTACCTCAAGAAGAGCTACATGCCGAACTTCGAGCTGAGCGACGACGACGTGAAGGCGATCACCTCCTACCTCGTTGCCTCCGCCCGTGGCTACCTGGCCGACCAGGGCGTGCCGAGTCTCGGCCGCGACGTCCCCACCGATCCCACGAAGGTGGCCGAGGGTAAGCAGCTCGTTCTGTCGGTCGGCTGCTTGGGCTGTCACAACATCGACGACGCTGTCCTGGTGGACGAGGCCGGTCTCGACCCGACGGTGCGCGAACGCAACTTCGGCCCTGACCTGGCGCGCACCGGCGACAAGCTCCACGGCCAGTGGATCAAGGAGTGGGTCCTCAACCCGCAGGGGCAGGACCCGAAGACCACCATGCCCAACATGCGCCTTAGCCCGAAGGAGGCCGAGGCGATCGCCGCCTACTTGCAGCAGAAGGGTGACTCCACGGTGGCGAAGATCGACCTCGCCGCCGAGCCCGACAACGCCGAGCTGGTGGCGCGGGGCAAACAGCGGATCGAGTGGTTCAACTGCTCCGGTTGCCACCCGATCGCCGGCTTTGAGGGGCGCGCCTTCTACGGCCCCGAGCTCACCTTCGAGGGCGACCTGGACTACTTCCGCCTCGCCTTCGATTTGAAGAAGGAGGAGATGGTTGAGCGCGACGAGAAGGAGAAGGTCCAGAGCCACCTCCATGTGGCCAACTTCGTGCGCATGAAGCTGGAAGATGCGCGCCAGTTCCGGCCGGAGCTACTGAAGATGCCCAACTTCCACTTCTCCCCCGAGGAGGTGGAGGCGCTCACCGTCTACGTCACCTCCCTCAAGGCGCGGGTCTACCCGGCGTCGTTCCACGTCGAGATGGACGACCGCCGCAAGGCGATCTCCCGTGGCCGCGAGATGTTCGCCCGCTACAACTGCCGCGGTTGCCACGAGCTCGACCCCGCGGCGCCGCGCTCCTCCGGCCACCTGCGCGCCTATTACGCGGGTGAGGCCAAGGCCCTGGCGCCGCCGGTCCTCCACGGTGAGGGACGCAAGGTCCAGCCCCTGTGGGTCCAGGGCTTCATGCAGCGCCCGATCACCCTGCGGCCGTGGCTGGCCGTGCGCATGCCCACCTTCGGCCTCAGCGATGGCGAGGCGGAGACCCTCTCCGCCTACTTCATCGCCCTGGAGGAGAGTCAGCACCCGTTTTACGGCGTCGATTCCGGCAACCTCGACCCGGTCTCCGTGGCCGAAGGCAAAGAGCTCTTGATGCGCTTCAAGTGCCTCAAGTGCCACGTCCTCGGTGCGGAGATCCCGAAGGACAAGGCACCCAACGAGCTCGCCCCCAATCTGGAGCTCACCAAGAGCCGCCTGCGTCCGGCATGGATCGACGAGTGGCTCACCGATCCCCAGGGGTTCCAGGCGGGGACCCGCATGCCCAACTTCTTCTTCTTCGACGAGATCGAGGACGAAAACGGCGAGGCGGTCCTCGACGCCGCCGGCAACCCGAAGCTCGACTACACGAACGACACGGCCAAGGACAACCTCGCCCAGATCCACAAGATGCGCGACTACCTCATGACCCTCGACGCCGCCGAGGCGCGCCAGATGTGGTCGCGCCTTGGAAGCGGCGGTGACGCGGCGCAATGAAGTCCGCTTGTCTAGCCGCGTCGATCCATCAACCGTGATCTGTCCGCACCCTGACCACCATTCGTCGCGACATCGTGTCGCGGCGTGACCCCAGGAGGAGTAGCCATGAGTAGACACCCTGTCCTTTCCACCACCGCCACCCTCGCCATGGCCCTCGGCCTCGCCGCCTCGCCGGCGAGCGGAGGCGACCTCAGCGGCAAGATCACCTACAAGGGCACCCCGCCCGCGGCGTCCATGCTGGACACCAAGTCCGACCCGGTCTGCCTCAAGGCCCACGGCACCATCCCCTCGGAAGAGGTGGTGGTGGGCGCGGGTGGCGGCCTGCAGAACGTCTTCATCTACGTGAAGGAGGGGCTGGCGGGACAGAAGTTCGAGCCCACCGCAAACGCGGCGACCCTCGACCAGCAGGGGTGCCAGTACCGGCCCCACGTCCTCGGGGTGATGGCCGGGCAGAAGATCGACATCCTCAACAGCGACGAAACCCTGCACAACGTCCACCCGGTCCCCAAGGACAACCGCGAGTGGAACCTCGCCATGCCCTTCAAGGGGCAGAAGGTGACCAAGAAGTTTTCCAAACCGGAGATTGGCATCCACGTCACCTGCAACGTCCACGGCTGGATGAGCAACTACATCTGCGTGGTCGACAACCCCTTCTTCGCGGTCTCTGGAAACGACGGCACCTTCACCATCGCCGGCCTCCCGGATGGTGACTACACCCTCGCCGCCTGGCACGAGAAGTTTGGCGAAAAGACCGCCAAGGTCACCGTCAAGGGCGCCACCGCCACCACGTTCAGCTTCGAGTAGAGCCGCCGGCCGCCGGCCGCGGAGCAAGATCAGCCCCCCGGACTCCCTGAGCCCGGGGGGCTTTTGTTGTGGCTCGTGCCCGCGGAGAGATCCACCCCACGACGCCGGCGCGGTTGTCCCTTTTGCCTTCGCGGGAGGCTGGGTCTTGTGGGTCAGACGCCGATGCGGCGGAGGCGGAGGATGGGGTTTTCGGGGAGGGCGGGGTCGGGGAGGTCGATCTCTGCCTCCAGCCACCAGGTGCCATCGCCGGCGGGATCGAGGAGGGTCTGGGTGCAACGCCAGCGGCGCGGGGGGTTCTCGTGCAGGGTGGTGAGGTGGGGGCGGCGGGCGGCGGGGGTGAAGAGGATCTCGCCGTACTCGGCGAAGTAAGGGGCGAGGGCCTCCTCGATCCGGCGGGCGTCCCACGGATCCGCCTCGTCGGGACAGAGGCAGGTGGCCGCCTCCTCGTAGTCGCGCTCCGCCAGGGCGCCCACCAGGCGGTGGAGCTCGGTGCGCACCCGGGCAATAAAGGCGCGCGGGTTGCGGTGGGGGTTGAGGGATACCGGTTCGGCCGCCGGCGTCGCCTCCGGGTGGAGGCGGCGCTCCGGGTGTTGCATCTCCTCCCACTCCTCCAGCAGGGAGGCGTCGGCGGTCTCCAAGAGCGCGCGCACGTAGGCGACGATCTCGTCCACCGCATCGTCCTTGTACACATCGGGGACCGTGTGGCGGAGGCAGTTGTAGACCTGGCTCAGGTAGCGCAGGAGGACCCCCTCGGCGCGGGCGATGGCCAGGTAACGGACGTAGAGGGGGAAGGTGTAGAGCCCCTCCACCATCTCTCGCGCCACCCCCTTGGGGCGGATGTTCTCCCCCGCCACCCACGGGTGGTGGGCGGCGAAGCGGTTGAAGAGGGTGTAGATCTGCTCGGCGTTCGGCTTCGGGTAGGTGACCTCCTCCAGGCGCGCCATCCGCTCGTCGTACTCCACCCCCTCCGCCTTCAGGCGGCCGATCAGCTCGTCCTTGGCGTGGCGGATCTGGCCGTAGAGAACCGCCTGGGGGTTTTCGAGGATCGACTCCACCAGGGAGAGGAGGGCGAGGGGATAGCCGGGGTCGTCGCGATCGAGCTCGGCGAGGGCCGAAACGAGGAAGAGGGAGAGGGTGGTATGGAGTGAGAAGTCGTGCTGCAGGTGGCTGGCGAGCCGCAGGTCGCTGGTGGGGCGGCCGGGGCGGCGGGCGACGGTGATGATCCCGGCGCCGCGCAGGGAGCGGAACAGGGTGGCGGCGCGCCGCCGGTGGTAGCGCTTGGCGCCGTCGCCGTCGTGGGCGTGGCGGATCAGGTCGATGACCGCGCCGTAGCCGCCGGCGCGCTCGTGGTGCTCGATGCCGTGCTGGAGGCGCTGGAGGAGCAGCCCGTGGGTGATCTCGAAACGCGACTCGAGGGGTTCGGGGGGCTGGCTGGTGAGGCGCACGAAGGTCGCCTCGTTCCAGTTCACGAACCCCTTGGGTGCGGCCCGTTTGACGACCCGCCGCTTGTTGCCCTCCGCCACCTTCGCCACCGCCCGTTTGTTGGCGATGGTGTGTTCCGGCGCCTGGGCCACCACCCAGCCCGCGTCGTCGAACCCCTTGCGGCCGGCGCGGCCGGCGATCTGCAGAAAGTCGCGCACAGAAAGCAGCGCAACCTTGTCGCCGTCGTACTTCGAGAGGCGCGAGAAGAGGACCGTGCGGATCGGGATGTTCACCCCGACGCCCAAGGTGTCGGTGCCGCAGATCACCTTCAGCAGCCCTGCCTGCGCGAGCCGCTCCACTAGCCGCCGATAGCGCGGCAACAAGCCGGCGTGGTGGACGCCGATGCCATGGCGCAGAAAGCGGGAGAGCTCCTTGCCGTACGGGGTGTCGAGGCGCACGCCGGTGAGTTCCTTGCCGAGGGCGCGCTTCTGCTCGGCGTCGGTGATCTTCGCTGAGGTGAGCGCCTGGGCCTGGTCGGCGCAATCGCGTTGGGTGAAGTGGACGATGTAGATCGGCGCCCGCTGGCTCTCGACCAGCGCCTCGACGGTCTCGTGGATCGGCGTCTCGCGGTACTCGAAGGTGAGCGGCACCGGCCGCTCCACCGCGCTCACCTCGGCGACCGCACGGCCGGTGCGGGCGGTGAGCCGCTCGCGGATCGCCGCGGTGTTGCCGAGGGTGGCGGACATGAGGAGGAAGGTAGTGGCCGGCAGGGCCAGCAGCGGCACCTGCCACGCCATGCCGCGGTCGCGGTCGCCGTAGTAGTGAAACTCGTCCATCACCACATAGGGCGCGTCCACCTCGTCGCCGCGGCGCAGCGCCTGGTTGGCGAGGACCTCGGCGGTGCAGCAGCAGATCGGGGCATCGGGGTTGATCGTCGCGTCTCCCGTCTGCATCCCGACCCGCTGCGGGCCGAAGGTGGCGCACAGGGCGAAGAACTTCTCGTTCACCAGCGCCTTGATCGGCGCGGTGTAGATCGACCGGCTCTGCTCGCTCAGCGCCTTGAAGTGCAGCGCCGTGGCGACCAGCGACTTGCCCGAGCCGGTGGGGGTGGCGAGGACCACGTGGTGGCCGGCGAACAGCTCGAGGATCGCCTCCTCCTGCGCCGGGTAGAGGGTGAGCCCCTGACCCGCCACCCAGGTGAGGAAGCGGTCGAGGACGTCGCCGGCGGCGAGGTGGCTCCCTTCCGGGAGGAGGTCGGCGAGGGTGGCCATGGCGGGGAGAGAGGGGGGGGGAAGGGCGGGCAGCGGGGATGGGGCGAAGGGTGGAGGAAGAGGTGGGGAAAAGGTCGGTCCGGTGGGCTTCGGATCGTTTGGGGGCGCAGGCAGCGGGGATGGGGTGGGGCGGGTGGGGCGATCCGGCGGGCTCCACCGCTCACGCCAACCTCTTTTGCCGGCTACCCCGCGGTCGTGGCGCGCGGCGCGTTCACTCCCCGGTGAGGTGGGCAGCTTCGGTCTCCGCCGCCGCGTCGGCCAGGGCGACGCGGTTGCGGCCACCGTGCTTGGCCTGATAGAGGGCGCCGTCGGCGCGCGCGATGAGGGCCTCGCCGCTCACCGGGTGTTCCACGTCGAGGCGGGAGAGGCCAATGCTGATGGTGATCGGCCCGGCCTCCGGCGGGAGGGCGAAGGGGTGGCTGGAGACGGTGGTCAGCAGCCGGTGGGCGAGGCGGAGCGCCTCGGTCTCGTCGGTGTAGGGGAGGAGGATGACGAACTCCTCGCCGCCGTAACGGGCGGAGATATCACTCGCCCGCAGCCCCGAGCGGATCAACTCGGCGATGGTCCGTAGCACCCGGTCGCCGGCCGGGTGGCCGTAGGTGTCGTTCACCCGCTTGAAGTGGTCGATGTCGATCATCATCAGCGACAGGGGCAGGCGGTGGCGGCGGGCGGCGCGCAGGTACTCCGCCAACCGCTCGAAGAAATAGCGCCGGTTGTACATGCCGGTGAGCTCGTCGGTGACCGAGATCGCCTCCAGGCGGAGGTTGAGCCCCTCCATCAGGGTCGCCTGCGCCGCCGCCTCCCGCTGCTCGCGGACGATCGCGTCGAAGGCGCGACCGAGGAGATAGCCGGCGATGGCGAAGCAGAGCCCCGAGCCGAGGGTCATGTAGCCATAGAGGAGGGCGTGGTTGGCGAGCTCGACCTTCACCTCCGGCCACGACCACAGCCCCTGGTGGGGAATCTGGAGGATGAACCAGCCAAGCGGCGCGATGAACGCGATGGCGACGCCCAGAAGCGGAAAACGCCACCGCCGGGGAATGGGGTCTCTGACGCGATCCGCGGCCATGGCGCTACTTTCCCGTGGTCCAGGCCGTCCGTCAAAGCGGCGTGGTCGCCCACGCCCGGGGACGCCAAGGAGAGCGACCGGTCGTGACCTCGGCGTCTGTGCGCGAGACCCGCCTTCCAGCCCCGCGCCTCGCCCGATTGCTGCGCCCGCGACGCCCACCCCTTTCTACCTTCAATTTCTCCTGCGTTGAGTCGTCTGCCCCCCTTTCCGATTCGCGCCGATTCGCAGTGAATCGCGGCCCGCTCGACAAGCCATCTTCCCTCCCCCTTTCTACTTCCTACTTTCCTTTGCGCGAGCCCTGCCTTGTGGGCCGCGGCCGAAAGCAAAGGGCCCGGGGGTCGATCGACCCCCGGGCCCCGGGTGCTACGGCTTGGGTGGGTGAGTTGCGCCTTAGGCGCTCACCGGCCCCTCTTCGGGCGGGGTCTCGGGCGGCGGTGCGGCGGCCTGCTGTTCGCGTCGCAGCCGCGCCTTCTGCTTCGCCTCCTTGAAGGTCCGCTTCTTCTCCCGTACCTCCTGGTGCTGGAGGTGGTTGAAGAGGTAGATCGGGACCATCACCAGGGAGAGCAAAGTGGAGGCGCCGGTCCCCCAGATCAGGGAGGTGGCGAGGCCGTTGAAGATCGGGTCGAGGAGGATGACGAAGGCGCCGACGAAGACCGCCGCGGCGGTGAGGAAGATCGGCATGGTCCGCAGGGCGCCGGCCTCGATGCAGGCGTCGCGCATCGACATCCCCTCCTCACGGCGCTCCATGGCGAACTGCACCACCAAAATCGAGTTGCGGACGATGATCCCGGCCAGGGCGATCATCCCCATCATCGAGGTGGCGGTGAACCAGGTTCCGGTGAGCCAGTGGCCGGGCATGATCCCCACCAGGGTGAAGGCGATCGGCGACATGATGACGCCGGGCACGGAGAAGGAGCGGAACCAGCCCACCAGCAGGACCCACATGACGAGTAGGGCAATGCCGAAGGCGCCACCCATGTCGCGGAAGGTCTCGACGGTGGTGTGCCACTCGCCGTCCCACTTCACCACCACATCCTTCTCCGTCTTCGGCTGGAGGAAGAGGTGCTGCTTGATCGGCCGCCCCGCTGGGGTGGTGATCTCCTGAATCGGACCCCACATGTTGATGAGGGCGTAGACCGGCGAGGCGTTGCGGCCGGCGACGTCGCCGGTGACGTAGATCACCCGTTGGAGGTTCTCGTGGTAGATCGACTTCTCCTCCACGGAGCGCTCCACCTTGACCAGCTCGGCGAGGGAGATCACCCGACCCGACGGCGTCGGCAGGCGGATCTCCTTCAGGGCCTCCACGGAGTTGCGCCGCGCCACCGGGAAGCGCAGGTGGATGGGGACCGGGGCGAGCTCGCCGCTGAGGCGCAGGTGGGAGATGTCCATCCCCGCCATCGCCATGCGCAGGGTCTTCACCACCATCTCTTTGGAGAGCCCCACCTGGTTCACCTTCTCGTCGTCAACGACGAGCGTGTCTTTTGCCTGGTCGTCCTCGTAGTACCAGTCCACGTCCACCACGTCCTGGGTGTGGTCGAAGACCTCGTGGACCTGCTTGGCCACCGCCACCTGGGACTCACGGTCGCCGCCGTAGATTTGGCAGACGAGGGTGGAGAGGTTGGGCGGGCCGGGGGGCGGCTCGAGCACCTTGATCCGCGCCCCATACTTGTCGGCGATCGCGTGCAGGGCTGGCCGGACACGGGTGGCGATGTCGTGGTTCTGCTCGGTGCGGAACCGCTTGTCGACGATGTTCACCTGGATTTCGGCGACGTTGGACCCCTCGCGCATGAAATAGTGGCGTACCAGGCCGTTGAAGTTGAAGGGCGAGGCGGTGCCGGCATAGATCTGGTAGTCGGAGACCTCGTTTACCGTGCGCAGGTAGTCGCCGAGCTCCATGGCGACCCGCGTGGTGTCTTCGAGGGTGGTCCCCTCGGGGGTGTCGATGACGACGCTGAACTCGCTCTTGTTGTCATACGGCAACAGCTTGACGAGCACCATCTTGGTCCCCACCAACCCCATTGCCGCCATCATCATCACCATCACCGTGAGATAGCAGATCCACTGTAAGCCGCGGTGGTCGAGGATCGCCCCCATGGTCCGCTGGTAGAAGTGGTAGTAGGCGGTCTGCTTGGCGTAGTCGGCGTGCGACTCCTCTACATCGGTGCGCCGCCGGGTGGTGATCGGTTCGGGCTCGTAGTGTTTGAGGAACTTGTTGGCGCACCACGGCGTCACCATCAGGGCAACTGCCAGGGACATGAGCATGGCGGCGGAGGCGTTCACCGGCATGGGGCGCATGTAGGGCCCCATGAGGCCGCCCACCACCGCCATCGGCATGAGGGTGACGATGACCGTGAAGGTGGCAAGGATCACCGGCGGCCGCACCTCGTTCACCGCGTAGATGATCGCCTGGATCGGCGGCAGCCTGCGCATAGAGAAGTGGCGGTGGATGTTCTCCACGTCGACGATCGGGTCATCTACCAAGATGCCGATCGACATGATCAGGGCGAACAGGGTCACCCGGTTCAGGGTGTAGCCGATGGACCAGCTCCAGAAGAGGGTGATCGACAGCACCACCGGCACTGCGATGAGCACCACCAGCGCGTCGCGCCAGCTCAGAAAGACGCCCACCAGGAGGATGACCGAGACGGTGGCGATCCCGAGGTGGAAGAGGAGCTCATCCGCCTTGTGGCCAGCGGTGAAGCCGTAGTTTCGGGTGAAGGTGTAGTGGACGTCCTCGGGGATGAGCTGGGAGCGGATCTGTGCCAGCTTCTGCTCCACCGCCGCGGCGGCGTTCACCGAATTCGTCCCCTTCTTCTTGGCGACCGTGATCGTCACCCCGGGGATGGTGTGGCCGTGTGCATCCGCGGGCCATTCGATCGTCTTGCCCAGGGCCTCTTCCTCGGCCTGGTATTGGGGACCGACGCCGAACAGGACGTAGTTGTCGACCTCCCCTGGACCGTCCTCAATCTCGGCCACGTCGCGCAGATAGACCGGCCTGCCCTGGAAGGTCCCCACCACCAGGTTGCCCACCTCGCGGGCGTTCTGCAGGAAGGTACCCGCGTCCACCAGCAACTCCTGGTCGTTCACCTGGAACTTGCCCGCCGGCATCGACCAGTTCGCCGCCTGAACCACCTGCGCGATCTGCGGCGGCGAGGTCATGTGGGCCGCCATCTTCTGGGAATCGAGGATGACGCGGAGGGTGCGCGGCCGGCCGCCGATGATGTCGACCTCCGCGGCGTCGGGGATCTGGGCGAGCTGGTCGGCGATCGGCTGGGCCATGCGCCGCAGGTCGTAGTCGCCGTAGTTTTCGCTGTACAGGGTGACCGCGACCTGTGGGACGTCGTTGATGTCCCGCAGCTTGATCATCACCTGCACCATCGGGCTGCCCGGGGCGAAGCTGACTCCGCCGCCCGGCGCCTTGTCGATGTTGTTGAAGATCTTGTCGTAGAGCTGAACGAGGGAGCGCTGCTGGTCGGAGTTGACGTAGAAGCGCGCGGTAACCACACCATAGTTGGCGTGGCTCATGGAATAGACGTACTCCACCGGGAAGTCGTCGATTCCCCAAATCAGCCGTTCGAGCGGCTTGACGACCTGGGACTCCACCTCCTCGGCGGAGGCACCTGGTACCGCGACGATGATGTCCACCATCGGCACCACAATCTGCGGATCCTCCTCGCTCGGGGTCACGAGGACCGCGAAGAGGCCGAGGATCAGGGCGGTGCCGATGAATAGCGGCGTCAGCTTGCTGGTCGTGAAATAGCCGACCAGCTTGCCGAGGAAGGTCTCGTCGGTCGTGTAGTGGGCCATGACCTACATCGCCTCCATGATCGGGCTGCCGTCTTCCACCTCGTTCAGCTTGTTGAGGACGATGCGTTCCCCTGCCTTGAGGCCGGCGATGATCTCGACCTGCGAGTCGCTACTGCGGCCGAGGCGGACGAAGCGGAGGTGCGCCTTGTTGTCAGCCCCCACCACGAAGACGCTGGTGAACTGGTACCACCGCTTCACCGCGTCGCTTGGGATGTAGATCGACTCCGCCCCTTGGCCCACCGCGAAGGTGGCGCGACCAAACATGCCCGCCTTCACCACCGTGGTCTCGGGGAGGTTGACCCGCACCATGTAGGTGCGGCTCATGGGATCCACCGACGGGATAACCTCGCTCACCGCCAGTTGGCTTGCCAGGCCGGCAGACTCGATCTCGACGTTCACCGCCTGTCCCTGGACCACCTGCGCCCCCTCGTCCACCGGCACCGTCAGGCGATAGGTGCGCGCCTCAATGGTGAACAGCGGGTGGCCGGGGGCGGCGAGGTCACCCACGTCCGCCATCTTCTGGGTGACCCGGCCGTCGAAGGGGGCCTTGACCACCGTGTAGTCCTGGTAGATCTCAGCGGACTTGAGCCCCGCCTCCGCCTGGCTCTTCTGCGCTTCGAGGGCCGCGATCTGCGCCTCCGCCTGGGCAACCATCGCCTGGGCGCCGGCATAGGCAGCGTTCACATCGTCGAGCTCCTTCTTCGCAAAGGAACCCTCGCCGTAGAGCTGGTTGAACCGCTCGTGGTGGGCGGTAGCCGCGATGAGCTGCGCCTCGGCCGCCCGCTTCGCCGCCCGGGCCACCTCGATTCCCTTGGAGGCCGCGTGTACCCCGGCGTTGGCCTGGGCAACCTTGGCGCTCACCTCGCCATCGTCGAGGACGCACAAGACCTGGTGGTGGCTCACGTCGTCGCCCTCCCGGACCTTGATCTCCTTGATCTTGGCCATGATCTGCGGCGCTACCTGCGCCACCTCGTGCGACTCGACGGTACCCATCACGGTCACCGTGCGTGAGGGCGCGGACTGCTGCACCGTGCCCACCTTCACGTCGGTCACCGTCATGGCGGCGTCGGGCGTCTCTCCCGCCTCGACCTTGTCAGGACCAATGATCGGTAGGTTGCCCTGATCCCACCCGATCATCAGGTAGCAGGGGAAAACGAGGAGAAGGAAAAACTTGAGCCAGAAGCGCATGGGCCCCTCCCGGAGCTGGGCGGCGTGTCCAGGGAACACGCCGCGGGATACTGGTGACCGCGAAAATTATGAGATGACGGTTAGGCGGCGAGGAATGGATCGAGTCTGACAATGCACTCTACCGAGATCAAGATGGGAGATCTTCCCCCCGGGCGACTGCGCAACCCGAAGTCTGCCTCGCAATAGGCATACGAGAGCCCCCTGCTTAAGAATGGTTGCGAACTTTTTTTCCGCCCCCGCCCCAATCGCTACAGGGGCCGGGCTCGGGCGGCTAGCGGCGGCTAGTACGCGCCGCGATGCGGAAGGTAAGGAGGGCGCCGCGCACCCCGATGTGGACCGTGCCGCCGTGCAGCAGGCGGCCAAAGAGGATCTCGTCCGCCAAGGGTCGCTTCACCTCCTGGCCGATCAGGCGCGCCAGGGGGCGCGCCCCAAGGGTTGGGTCGTAGCCGCGCTCCGCCAGCCAGCGGCGCGCCGCCGGGGTGAGGACGAAGCGCACGGAACGGTCGGCAAGCTGCTGCTCGAGCTCGCCGATGAACTTCTCCACCACCTGCTCCACCACCGGTAGGGCCAGGGAGGCGAAGGAGACCACCGCGTCGAGGCGGTTGCGGAACTCCGGGGAGAAGGTATCGCGCAGCGCCTTCCTCTCGTCGCCTTGGTGACCCGCCGGGTTGAAGCCGAGGGGCGCGGCGGCAAGCTCACGCGCCCCGACGTTGCTGGTCATGATCAGGGTGACGTGGCGGAAGTCGGCGTGGCGGCCGGTGTTGTCCGTGAGGGTGGCGTGGTCCATCACCTGCAACAGGACGTTGAAGATGTCCGGGTGGGCCTTCTCGATCTCGTCGAGAAGGAGGACCGCGTAGGGGTTGCGCCGCACCTCCTCGGTGAGCTGGCCCCCCTGGTCGAAGCCCACATACCCGGGCGGCGCGCCGATCAGCCTTGAGACTGCGTGGCGCTCCATGTACTCGCTCATGTCGAAGCGCAGGAAGTGGATGCCGAGGCAGGAGGCGAGCTGGCGGGCCACCTCTGTCTTGCCGACGCCGGTGGGGCCGGTAAAGAGGAAAGAGCCGGTGGGCCGTTCCGGTGGCCCGAGGCCGGCGGAGGAGAGCTTGATGGCGGTGACCAGGGCGTCGATCGCCTTGTCCTGGCCGAAGACCACCGCCTTGAGCGCACCGGCGAGGTGCGCCAGGCGGTCACGCATTGCGGTCGACAGGGCGCGCGGCGGCAGGTGGGCGGCGGCCGCCACAACCTCCTCGATGTCGCCCCGTCCCACGCTCTGCTTGCGCCGCCCGGTCGGGCGCAGGGCAACCGCCGCGCCCGCCTCGTCGATCACGTCGATCGCCTTGTCGGGCAGGCGTCGCTCCTGCAGGTAGCGGGCGGAGAGCTCCACCGCGGCGCGCAGGGCAGGCGCCGTGTAGCGCACCCCGTGGTGCGCCTCGTACGCCCCCCGCAGCCCCTCGAGGATCTTCACCGCCTCCGCTGCGCTCGGCTCCCCCACGTCGATCTTCTGGAAACGGCGGGCGAGGGCGCGGTCGCGCTCGAAGTGGTTGCGGTACTCCTCGTGGGTGGTCGAGCCCATGCAGCGCACCTTGCCCGCGGCGAGCAGCGGCTTCAGCAGATTGGCCGCGTCCATCGACCCGCCGGTGGTGGCGCCGGCCCCCACGATGGTGTGGATCTCGTCGATGAACAGAATCGCGTTGTCCATCTTCTCAAGGGCCTGGATGACCGACTTCAACCGCTCCTCGAAATCCCCGCGGTAGCGGGTGCCGGCGAGCAGCGCCCCCATGTCGAGGGTGTAGATCGAGGCGGTCTGGAGCTGCGCCGGCACCGTGCCGGCGTGGATGCGCAGGGCGAGCCCCTCGGCCAGGGCGGTCTTGCCCACCCCCGGGTCGCCGACAAACAGCGGGTTGTTCTTCCGCCGCCGGCAGAGGGTGCGCACGGTCCGATCGAGCTCGACGCCGCGGCCGATGAGCGGGTCGAGCTCGCCCGCCGCGGCCCGTTCCACCAGGTTGGTGGTGAACTGCGCCAGGGGGTCGGTACGGCCACCCTCCTCCTCGGTGAGCTCCTCCTCTGCCGCCTCGCCCTCGCCGGGAAGGCCGTGGGAGAGGTAGCTCACCACCTCCAGCCGCTCGATCCCCTGCTGCTGGAGGAAGAAGACCGCGTGCGACTCCTCCTCGCTATACAGGGCGACGAGGAGGTCCACCGCCCGCACCCGCGCCTTGCCCGCCGCCTCCACGTGCAAGGCGGCGCGGTGGACCACCCGCTGGGTGGCGAGGGTGGGGATGGGGTTCGTCTCCGCCGCCTCGGGCAGCGGTCTCACCTCCTCCTTTAGGAAGCTCGCCACCTGGCGGCGCAGCGCCTCCGGGTTGCCACCGCACACCCGCACTGCCGCCGCCACCGTCGCGTCGTCGAGGAGGGTAAGAAGCAGGTGCTCCAGGGTGACGAACTCGTGGCGGGCGCCCTGCGCCGTCTCCGCCGCCCGCTGGTAGATCCGTTCCAGCTCCGAGGCATCCATCAGGCGGGCTCCATGGTGCACTTCAACGGGTGTTCCTGGCGGCGGGCATAGGCGGTCACCTGCGCCACCTTGGTTTCCGCCACCTCGCGGGTGAAGACGCCGGCAACCCCGACCCCGTTGCGGTGGACGTTCATCATGATTTCGTAGGCGCTCGCCTCGTCGAGGTGAAAAAAACGGGTGAGGAGCTCCACCACGAACTCCATGGTGGTGTAGTCGTCATTGTGCAGCAGCACCTTGTACATGGGCGGCCGCACCACCTGCGACCGCTCGCGAGTCCGTGTCTCGCCCTGCCCGCCGGGCCGCTCGTTGCCTGCCATGGCGCCAGTCTACCCGTGGAGCCCACCACACGGCAGCACCACACGGCAGCAGGTAAAGTAGCTTGGGGTCAGGTCTTTACTTTATACCCCTGGTCCAACACCGGACTCTGATGCGCCACGTCACCCCAATCCGCTGACCCCTGCGAAGGGGCGCGAAGGGGGAGGGGGCAGACGCAGTAAAAGGTAGGAAGTAGGAGGGGGAAGGAGGGAGGCGAGGGGGGGCGCGGGCGAACGGCCGGGCATGGGTTGTCGCCGGGAAGGCAGTCTCGCGCACAGAGACGGAGACGCGCGCGGAGGGGGTGGCGCCGGCGGTGAAGCAACCGGAGAACGGTGCGCGCCGGCGCGAAGGGGCGCCGCGGGTCGGGGACTTTTCGAGTGCGAGCGTGGGTTGCCAGCGCCGTGGCGGGCGCGGCCGTGCCCAGTGGGGTGGGGTTTGCCACGGTGGGGCTACCACGGCGCCGGCGCGGAGCAGCGATGGTCCCCCCCTTCACCAACGACCTGATCCACGAGACCAGCCCATATCTCTTGCAGCACGCCCACCAACCGGTGGCGTGGCGGCCGTGGGGGGAGGCGGCGTTGGCGGCGGCGCTCCAGCTCGATCGGCCGATCCTGCTATCCATCGGCTACGCCGCTTGCCACTGGTGCCACGTGATGGCCCACGAGTCGTTCGCGGACGCGGAGACCGCCCGCTTCATGAACGACCACTTCATCTGCATCAAGGTCGATCGCGAGGAGCGGCCCGACCTCGACCAGCTCTACCAGACCGCGTTGCAGCTCCTCACCGGGCGCGCCGGTGGCTGGCCCCTGACCCTCTTCCTCACCCCCGCTGGCGCGCCGTTTTTCGGCGGCACCTATTTTCCGCCCGCCGACCGCCATGGCCTCCCCGCCTTCCGCCGGGTCCTCGCCGGGGTGGCGCGCCACTACCGGGAGCAGCGGGGAGAGGCGGCGGCGGACGGCGGCCGGGTGGTGGCGGCGCTGGCGGAGATGGAGGCGGCGAGCCCGCCCGGGAGAGTCGGCGCGCCCCTCGTGGCCGGCGCGGTGGAGGAGATCGCCGCCCAGGTCGACCCGGTCCACGGCGGCGTCGGCGGCGCCCCCAAGTTTCCCCAGACCGCCTGCCTCACCCTGCTGTTGCGCGCCGGCGGCCGGGCGCGCGCGCTGGCGCTGCTCACCCTCGACGCGATGGCCGCGGGCGGCATCTACGACCACGTGGGTGGTGGCTTCGCCCGCTACTCGACCGACGAGCTGTGGCTCGTCCCGCACTTCGAGAAGATGCTCTACGACAACGGCCTACTCGCCGCCCTCTACCTGGAGGCGTACCAGGTGACCGGCAAGCGCGCCTACGCGCGGGTGGTGGAGGAGACCCTCCGCTATCTCCAGCGCAACCTCTACCGCGACGGCGGCGGCTTCTACGCCAGCCAGGACGCGGACAGCGAGGGGGTGGAGGGGCGGTACTACGTCTGGAGCCGCGCTCAGATCGACGCCCTTCTCGGCAGTGAAGCCGAGCTGTTTTGCCGCGCCTACGGGGTGAGCCAGGCGGGCAACTGGGAGGGGCAGAACATCCTCCATTTGGCCCGTTCGACCGCCGCGCTGGCGGCGGAGACGGGGGTAGCGCCTCCAGCATTGGACGAGCTTTTGGCCCGCGGCCGCGCGCGCTGCCTCGCCGCCCGCGAACAGCGCCCTGCCCCGTCCACCGACACCAAGGTGATCATGAGTTGGAACGGCATGGCGATCTCCGCCTGCGCCCGCGCCGCCCTCTGCCTCGATCTCGACTGGGCACTGGCGATGGCCACCGCGAGCGCCGACTTCCTGTGGGAGGCGAGTTGGCGCGCCGGCCGCCTCCACCGCACCTGGACCGACGGCGCGGCGCGCCACGATGGCGTCCTCGACGACTACGCCTACCTTGGCGCCGCCCTCCTCGACCTCTACGAGGCGACCGGTGAGGGGCGCTTCCTGGCGCGCGGGGCCACCCTCGGCGAGGCGATCGTCGACCGCTTCTTCGCCGGCGACGGAAGCGGCTTCTACCTCACCGCCGAGGATGACGACCGCCTCATCCACCGGCCGCGCGCGCGCCATGACCAGTCGATCCCGTCAGGGGCGGCGGCGGCGTGCGCCCTGCTCCTGCGCCTGGCGGTGTTCACCGACAACGCGCGGCTGCAAGAGGCGGCAGAGCAGACCCTCGCGCACCACGCCGGCGCCATGGCCGCCCAGCCGGTCGCCTACGCCGGTCTGTTGGCGTGCGTCGAACCCGTCCTCGATCCGCCCGTGGAGATCACCCTGGTGGGCGACCCAAGCGCGCGCCGCGCCTGGGTCCGCCGCCTTGCCCAGCTCCACCTCCCGCACCGTGGGGTCTGCCACCTGCCGTGCGACCCGCCGGTGGCCGGCGCCATCGCCGCCGGCAAAGAGGCCCAGGGCGGCGGGGTCACTTGCTACCTGTGTCGCCACACTACCTGCACCCCGCCGATGCGCCGCTGGGAGGAGCTGGAGCGGGCGCTGGCGGGTGGCTGACACCGGTGGCGGGATTGGGGACAATGGCGGTTTGCGGGCGCGGCGACCGGCCGCGACCGCGTTGGGTTCACCGCCGGGCCGTTGGGCGAGCGCCAGCCCACCGGGCTGGCCGGCGCCCGGGGGTTGGCGGGCAGATAGGTAGAAGAGAGCGAGAAACCATGAGCCCTGAGACCGCCGCGATCCCCGCCATCCATTTCGGCACCGACGGCTGGCGGGCGCCGCTCGGCTGCGGCCCCACCTTCCTGCAGGTCGGCAGGATCGCCGCGGCGGTGGCCGACTGGCTCGCCGAGGAGGGGTGGCACGGCCGGCCGGTGGCGATCGGCTACGACACCCGCCTGCTGGCTTCGGTGCTGGCGGAGGAGGCGGCGCGGGTCCTGGCTGGCCGCGGCGTTGCGGTGCGCCTCGCCAAGACCTTCATCCCGACTCCGTGTCTCTCCTACATGGTCACCGCCGAGACCTGCGCCGCGGGGCTGATGATCACCGCCAGCCACAACGCACCGAACTACATCGGGGTGAAGGTGAAGGCGTCCCACGGCGGCTCCATCGACGACGCTGCCGCGGCCAGGATCGCGGCGCGGGCCAGCACGCTGGTTGGGGCCGACCTGCCGCCGCTCACCACCACCTTCGACGGCCTCAAGCGGGCGAAGCAGATTTCCGTGGTGGATGAGCGGCGCGCCTACCTCGCCCACATGCTCCGTTGCCTCGGCCCGGTGCCCGAGCGACGGTGCAGCTTCTCCCTGCTCGCCAGCTCCATGCGCGGCGCCACCCAAGGGCTCTTGCCCCAGGCATTCGCCGACCGGGGGTTGAACATCAGCGAGATCGAGAACGAGCGCGACGTCACCTTCGGCGGCCGCAAGCCGGAGCCGGTGGCGGCCAACCTCGCGTTGGAGCGCAAGCTGCGCATCCTCTGGGATCGCGACGTGGTCTTCGTCACCGACGGCGACGGCGACCGCCTGGCGTTGATCGACGAGCGCGACCGGGTGCTCACCGCCCACGACCTCTTCCTCATCCTCCTTCGCCACCTGGTGGAGGTGCGCGGGCAGCGCGGCGCGGTGCTGCACGCGGTCAACCTGTCGCGCGCCATCCCGGCGATGGCGCGCCACTACGGCCTTCCCGAGCGGCGCGTCCCGGTGGGGTTCAAACACGTGGCCGCGGCGATGGTCAGCGGCGACGTTCTCATCGGCGGCGAGGAGGCGGGGGGGATCGGCATCCAGGGCTATCTCAAGGAGCGCGACGCGATCTACCTAGCGCTGTTGGTGGCGGAGGCGATGTGGGAGCGGCGCCAGCTCCTCGGCCGGATGGTGGATGAGTTGCGCGCGGAGTTTGGGGTTGGCCCGTACGAGCGGCGTGACCTCACCCTGACCGCAAGCGAGCGGGCGCGGGCGAACGAGCGGCTCGCCGGCGAGGTCCCGGCGACCTTGGGCGGCCGTGCGGTGGTCGAGGTCGATCGGATCGACGGCCTGCGCCTCACCCTCGACGACACCACCTGGCTCCTCGCCCGCCCGTCCGGCACCGAGCCTTTGGTGCGCCTCTACGCGGAGGCCGCCCCCGGCGGCGACCCCGCGCGCTGGCTCGACGCCGCGCAGGCGTGGCTCATCGCGCCGTAGGGGCGGGGCCGGGGTGGAGGTAGAAAGGGGGAGGGCGGAGGTGAGGGGGGGCGCGGACGCCGCGATCGGGAGGCGCGGGAAAGGGAAGATGGCTTGTAGAGCGGGCCCCGAACCACTGCGAATGGGCGCGAATCGGGGAGGGAAGGAGGCGAGGAACGCGCGGGAGGAGGTAGATAGAAAGAGGTGGGTGTCGCAAGCGAAGCAATCGGGCGAGGTGCGGGCCGGGAAGGTGCGCTCGCGCGGCGCCACCGCACCGGGGGGTGAAGCGCCGCCCCTTCCTACCTCCTACTACCTTCCTTTGCGTTGCGTTGTGTCCATCCCCCCTGGCTTCCGTCCTTCACCCCCCCCTCCCCCCTGTTGGTTACCTTCCCCTCCGCGCCTCTGCGCCTCTGCGCGAGCCCGTCTTTCCAGGCCCCACGGTGGTTGGCGATGCGGCTGGCGACGCCGGCGCACGAATCGACGCTACACTGGCGAGCGGGCGGCGAGCGGAGAGGGCGCGGCTCGGGAGGAGAGGCGATGGTGGAACGACCCGCAGGGGAGGTAGCGGCGGCTCAGGGCATCGCGGCGGTCCTCGCCGCGGAGCGCGACGCGCGGGACGCGGTGGCGGCGGCGCGCGTGGCGGCGGCGGAGATCGTCGCCGCGGGCCGGGCGCGGGCGCGCACAATCTTGGAGCGCGGCGAGCAGCGGCTCACCCGGGCGCGAGAGCGGGTCGAGGGGCGGGTCGCCGGGCGGATCGCCGCGTTGGAAGAGAAGGCGGAGCGCCTGCAAGGGCCGGTGGAGGTGGACGACGCCACCCTCCAGCGCCTGGCCGGTGCGGTGCAGCGGCTGGCGGCGGAGCTCACCGGGGGGGAGGCGTGAGGGCCACCTTTGCCTACGCCCAGGCGCGGATCGGCGCGCGGCTGGCGCGCCACCCGGAGGCGGCGGTGTGGGGTCATCTCGCCACCGCCCGCACGGTGGCCGCCTACCTGACCGCGGCGCGCCGCTCACCGGTGGCGCCGTGGCTCGCCAGCCTCGCCTCCACCGCCACCGCCCATGAGATCGAACGCACCCTGCGCGCCGAGGTACGGCGGGCGGTGGCGGAGGTGGCGGGCTGGGTCACCCCGGCGTGGCGACCGGCGGTGGGATGGCTGCGCCACCTGACGGTGGTGGAGCTGCTGGCGGGGGTGTGGAGCGGGGAGGCGGTGGCCTGGCTGGCGCCGGACCCCGCCCTCGCCGCCTATGGGGGCGGGGAGGGGGCCCTTGCTTCCCTCGGCCTGACCGAGGTGGCGGCGGCGGTGCGCGCGGGTACCTCGCCGCTCGCCGCCTGGCTCGACGGCTGGCAGAGGCGGTGGCCCGACGCCTCCCCAGCGCCGCTGGCCGATCGGTTACGCCGCCTGGGTTCGCCCTCTCTGGGGGCGGGCGACGCGGCACAGGGGGTGCGCCGGGCGCTCCTCCACCTGATCCACCGCCAGGCGGCGGAGCCGGTCGTCCCCCTTGCCTACCTCACCCTGGTGGTCCTCGACCTCGCGACCCTGCGCGGCGAGCTGGTGGCGCGCGCCTGCTTCGAGGGGGGCGAGGGGTGAGCCTCCGTCCCCGTCCGGCCCGCTGGTTCGAGCTGGTGGTGGTGCGCGGCGAGGCGATGCGTGCCGCCGCGTCGCTCGCCGCCACCGGCGCAATGGAGGTTGAGGCTTTGCCCGGCGCCCCCCTGCACGGCGCCTCCCTCACCCGTTCGATTGCCCGCTTTCGCGACCTCGCCCGCCGCCACGGTCGCTACTGGCCGGCGGTGGAGGTGGCTCTCTCTCCCCTGACCCGGTCACCGCGGCCGGCGGTGGCCGCGGCCTTGCGCCGTCTCGCCCGGTGGGAGCGGGAGGGCGAGGCGACGATCCGCCTCCTCCAGGGGTTCGAGGCGGAGCGCGACCGGTTGCGCCTCTGGCAGACGGTGGCAGGAAGGCTGGGCGCCAGCGGGGTGGAGGTGGCGGGCCTGCTCGCGGCCGGCCCCGCCCTGGCGGTGGAGGTTGCCCTCCTCCCCGCGGTCGCCGCCCGGCTGGGGGTGGCGCGCCCGATCCTCACCCTGCAGGTGGCCCTCGACAGTAGCCGCACGGCGGTGGTGCTGGTGGGCCCGCCGCCCGAGGTGGCCCGCGAGGTGAGCCGCCTGGTGGAGCTGCGGGGCCGGCTCCTTACCCGCCTGGCGTGGCCCGGCGGGGAGGAGTTGGTGGGGTGGCTGGCGGCGCGCCTGGCCACGGTGGAGGGGGAGATCGAACGCGCCTATGTCGCCCTCTTCGCCCTGGCGGAGCGGCTGGACCTCGCCGCCGCCCTCGCCGACCTCACCACCGTCGCCTGGTTCGTCGAGCGGGTCGGGCCGGTGGCGGCCACCCCCCTCTTCCTTCGTCTCACCGGCTGGACCTCCGACCCCGCCGCCTTGGTGCGCGCCTTGGAATGGGATGGGGTGGCGGCGCTGCTGACCCTGCCGCAGCCGCCCGCCGGGGTGCGGCCGCCGTCGCTGCTGGTGAACCCGCCGTGGGTCCGTCCCTTCGAGCTCTTTGCCCAGGCGTTGGGCACCCCGGGAGAGGGGGAGGTGGACCCGTCGCCGTTGCTCGCCGTGGTGGTGCCGCTGCTGTTTGGCTACATGTTCGGCGACGTCGGCCAAGGCCTGGTCCTGGCGGCGCTCGGAATCGGACTGTGGCGGCGCGGGCCGGTGGCGCGGCTGCTCGCCGCCGGTGGCGTCGCCGCCGCCCTCTTCGGCCTCCTCTTTGGCTCCCTCTTCTGCCGCGTCGATCTCCTCTCCCCCCTCTGGCTGCACCCCCTCGACCAGCCAATCGCACTCCTCGTTTTTCCGATCGTTGCCGCGGTCCTCCTCCTCGCCGGCGGCCTCTGCCTCGCCGGGTTGGAGGCGGTGTGGGTGGGGGAGGGGGGGCGGTGGCTGCGGGAGGAGGGGGCGCTCCTCTTCGTCTACCTCGGCCTCGCCGGCGGCATCGCCTTCCGGCCGCTTTTCGGCCTGGCGGTGGTTGGGGCCCTCTACCATCTGGCGGTGGCACTCCTCGCCGGTGGCGGGGCCGGAGCCGCCGTCGCCCTGGGCCGGCTGGTGGAGGAGGGTCAGCGGCTGGGGGTGAACACCCTCTCCTTTGCGCGGGTCGGCGCCTTTGCCCTCGCCCACGCCGGCCTCGCCTCGGTGGTGGTTACCCTCGCCCACGCCGCGGGCCCCTTGGCGCCGCTGGTCTGGGTGGTGGGCAACGCGGCGGTCATCGTGCTGGAGGGGCTGATCGTCTCCATCCAGACCACCCGCCTCGTCCTCTTCGAGTTCTTCGCCCGCTTCCTGCGCGGCGAAGGGCGGCCGTTCCAACCCCTCACCCCGCCCACCCTCGCGGAGGTCGGCCATGGTGGGTGAGAATCGAAACTCGCGGACATGCCAGCGATGTGGTGCGCGCCCACCCTCGCGGAGGTCGGCCATGGTGGGTGAGCGCGATGGCCTGCCTCCCCTGCACCAGGTTGGTCCTAAGGCTCTCTCGCGGGTTGTTTCGGGGGAGGTGCGGGTGTCGGTGGCCCGGTGGCTCGCACGGCTCTCTCGCGGGTCACCCCCTCGCCCCGCCGAGCCTTCCCCCCCTTTGCGCCCGCTGGGGCTCTGGGCGAGCCTCCCCTTGTTGGTGGCGACCCCGCGCGTTGTTCCTGTCGCCGACCCCGCACCCTGTAGAACCCCAAGGAGGTTCCTATGCGTCTGAAGCTCACCGTCGTGCTCTCCCTCGTCACCCTGCTGTTCGCCGGGGGCGCCACCTGGCTCCTCCTTGGCGCGGTCCCCGCCCTCGCCGCCGGGGCGGGGATGGAGCTGGACCCCGGGATCTGGCGCTGGGGGATGGTCGCCGCCGCGGGAGCCACCGGCCTCTCGGTCCTGGCCGCGGCCTACGCGGTGGCGGTGGTCGGGTCGGCGGCTGCCGGCGCCTTGGCGGAAAAGCCCGAGCTCTTCGGCCGCCTGCTCATCTTCGTCGGCCTGGCGGAGGGGATCGCGATCTACGGCCTGATCGTGTCGATCCTCATCCTCAACCGGCTGGGCTAAGGGTTGGCCGCCGCTCCCCCGCGGGGCTGCGGCGGGCCAAGTAGGAGGTAGGAAAGGGGAGGAGGGAGGCGAGGGTGGGGTCGCGGGGGAACCGCCGCCTTGGTCGCGGCCTGAAAGGCGGGTGTCGCGCGGAGGGGCGGCGCGGGGGAGGGAAGATGGCTTGTCGAGCGGGCCGCAAACTGCGAACGGGCGCGAATCGTGGACGGGGAGGAGACGAGGGCCGCGCTGGAGTTGGCGATCGGCTCCGCCCGGCGTGCACCTCGGCGCCCCCGTGGTCACGACCGGTCGCCCCGCTTTGGGTCTTGGTCTCTTCGTGTGACGCGGCCGTTTTGCCTTCGCGCGCCTCCCTGTTGGGCGGCTGCACGTTTTGCGGCTCCTCGTCACGGTCGCCAAAGTGCGACAGACTCCTGGAGGTCGGTCGCTTGGGTGATCGAGTGGGAAGGCCGGCGCTGACCCGCGGACGACGGGGTGGGGTCGAGAAGGAGGTCGTTGCAAGGCCACCTGACCCCACTCCACCCCCATCGCCTCTGCTCCTTCCTACCTCCCTCCTCCCTCCCCCATGCCCGCCATCCTCTTTCTCGGCGAGGAGCTGACCGCGGCGGGGCTGCGTCTTGCCGGGGTTGCGGCGCGGGTGGTGGGGGAGGGTGGGGTGGAGGCGGCGATCGCCGCGGTGGGGGGGGAGGTGGAGCTGCTCCTTCTCGGCGCGGAGGCGGCGGCGCGCCTGGAGCCGGCGCTCCTCGAGCGCCTCCTTGCCCGGCCACGGCCGGTGACCCTGGTCCTCCCCGATCCGCGCGGCCGGGTTGCGCCGCCGGATCCGGCGGCCACCCTGCGCCGGGTCCTGGGGGTGGTGCGGTGAGCGTCGCGGAACGCGCGGGCGCGTTGCTTGCCGAGGTGGCGCGTTATCGTGCGGAGAGCTGCGCGGCGATCTTGGCCGCGGCGCGGGAGGAGGTGGCGGGGTACGTGGCCCACGCCCACGCCGAGGCGCTCCACCGCTTTCACGCCGGGGCGGCAGAGACGCGCAAGAGGGCGGCAGAGCGGCTGCGCGCCGCCGAGGCCGCGGTGGCGGCGGTGGCACGGCAGCGGGCCCAGGAGGTGGAATGGGCGGTGGTGGCGCGTGGCCGGGCCACACTGGCGGCCAGCTTGGCGGCGCGCTGGGCGACGGTGGCGACACGCAGCCGGTGGCTGGCGTGGGCGGCGGAGTCGGCGGCGGCGCGGCTGGAAGGGGGCGAGTGGACTCTCGCCCACCCTGTGGGGTGGGCCACGGCGGAGTGGGCGGCGGCCGTCGCGGAGCTGCCCGTCTCCGTGGCCACGCCGCGTTTCGTCGCCGATCTTCAGATTGTTGGCGGGGTGCGGATCACCGCCGCCGGGGCGACGGTGGACGCCACGGTGGCGGGGCTTCTGGGCCACGGCGATTGGATCGGCGGCCGTCTCCTCGCTTTGACTTTGGCCGGTGGGGAGGGCAAGCGGTGAATCTGGCGCGGGTCACCTGGGTGGGGGGGCCGGTAGTCCGCGCCCGTCCCGAGGCGGGGTTTGCGATGCGCGAGGCGGTGCGCGTCGGCGAGGCCGGCCTGCTCGGTGAGGTGGTCCGTCTGGAGCGGCAGGAGATCGTCGTCCAGGTGTACGAGGAGACCACTGGCCTGGCGCCCGGTGCCCGGGTGGTGGGGAACGGTTCGCCCCTGGCGGTGCGACTGTCGCCGGGGCTGCTGGGCAGGATCTTCGACGGCCTCCTACGGCCCCTGGTGGTGGCGGGTGACCCCTTCGTCCACGCCGGAACCCCGGCCGCGGTGGCGCCGCCGCTGGCCTTCACCCCCACCCTGCGGGCGGGGGACCACCTTGCCCCGGGCCACCCCTTTGGCGCGGTGACCGTGGTGGGCGGCCGCATCCTCCCGGCCCTCGCCCCGCCGCGCCTGGCGGGGGAGGTGGTGCGGGTGGCGGCGGCGGGCGCGTATCGGGACGACGAGGTGGTGTGCACCGTGCGCACCGAGGGCGGGGAGGAGGTAGCGGTCTCCCTTGCCCACCCGTGGTCGGTACGCGAACCCAGGCCGGTCGCCGCCCGCCTTGTGCCGGATGCGCCCCTGGTCACCGGCCAGCGGATCATCGATACCTTCTTGCCGGTGGCGCGCGGCGCCTCGGCGGCGATTCCCGGCGGCTTCGGCACCGGCAAGACGGTGCTCCTCGAATCTCTCGCCAAGGGGTGCGACGCGGACGTGATCGTCTACGTCGGGTGCGGCGAGCGCGGCAACGAGCTTGCTGGGCTGCTCGCCGAGCTGCCCGAGCTTCCGGATCCGCGCACCGGCGGGCCGTTGATCGAGCGGTCGGTGATCATCGCCAACACCTCGAATATGCCGGTGGCGGCGCGCGAGGCGTCGATCTACACCGGGGTCACGGTCGCCGAGTACTTCCGCGACATGGGGCTGAACGTGGCGGTGATGGCCGACTCGACGTCGCGCTGGGCGGAGGCATTACGCGAGGTCTCCGGGCGCCTCGGCGAGCTGCCCGGCGAGGCGGGCTACCCCAGCTACCTTTCCAGCCGCCTGGCCGACTTTTACGAGCGCGCCGCCAGGGTGCGAACCCTGTCCGGCGCGGAGGGGTCGGTCACCCTCCTCGGTGCGGTGTCGCCGCCGTCGGGCGACATGGAGGAGCCGGTGGTGGTTCACACCCGCCGTTACGTGCGCGCCCTCTGGGTGCTGGACACGGAGCGCGCGCACGCGCGCTTCTATCCCGCCATCCACCCCCTCACCTCGTACAGCGAGGAGGCGCCGCGTCTCGCCGCCTGGTGGCACGCGCACGGCCAGCCCCATTGGGAACAGGTGCGCAGCCGCCTGCTGACCCTCTTGGAGGCGGAACAGCGGCTGGCGCGCATGGCGCGCATCCTCGGCGCCGAGGCGCTGCCGGCGGCGCAGCGGTTGATCTTGGTGCAGGCGCGGCTGGTGAACGAGGCGCTCCTGCGCCAGTCCGCCTTCTCCGCGGTGGATGCGCAGTGTCCGCCCGAGCGCCAGGCGGCGATGACGCGGGTGGTGGTCCGTTTTCTCGATCTGGCGGAGGAGGCCCTCGCCTGTGGCGTGGCGCCGGAGACGATGGTTGGGCTACCGACTTACCTGCGCCTGTTGCGGATGGGCGAGGAGGTGGCGGGGGAGGAGGCGTTTGGCGCCCTCAACGAGGCGGTAGAGCAAGACTTCGTGCGCCTTGGCTGCCCGGCGGGACGAGTCGGCAAGAAGGGGGTGGAGCGATGAGTGGGTTGGCGGTGGAGCTCGCCGGTGGGCTGGCGCGCATCGACGGGGGGCTCCTCTTTTTCGAGCGCACCGCCACCGTCGGGTACAACGAGGCGGTGGAGGTGGTAGGCGACGATGGCCGCACCCGTCTTGGCCGGGTGGCGGCGGTGGACGAGGAGCGGATCGTGGTGGAGCTCCTCGAGTCCACCACCGGCCTGGCGCTCGCCACCACCCGGGTGCGGCTGTTGGGCGAGCCCCTGAAACTGGCGGTCGGGCCGGGGATGCTGGGCCGCACCTTCAACGGCGTGGGGGAGGCGATCGACGGCGGCCCGCCGGTGGCAGCGGCCGAGATGCGGCGGGTGGAGGGTCTGGCGATCAAGCCGGTGGCGCGGGCGGCACCGTCGGAGTTCATCGAGACCGGGATCACCGCCATCGACCTCCTCGATTCGCTGGTGCGCGGCCAGAAGCTACCGATCTTCTCCGGCGGCGGTCTTCCCCATGATCAGATCGCCATCGACATCGTCTGCCATGCGCGCCTCGCCGGTAGCGCGGAGCGCGCCACGGACGGGGGATCGGGGGAGGGCGATGCAGCGGGGTTCGCGATCTGCTTCGCCGGCATCGGCATCCCGCACGACACCGCCGAACGGTTCCGGTGGGCCATGGAGCAAAGTGGCGCGGCGGCGCGCACCTTGCTCTTCCTCAACCTCGCCTCCGACCCGCCGGCGCAGCGGTTGCTGGCGCCGCGCGTCGCCCTCACCGCCGCCGAGTATCTCGCCTTCACCGAGGGGCGCCACGTCCTGGTGGTCCTCACCGACATGACCAACTACTGCGAGGCGTTGCGCGAGGTTTCCGCCGGCCACGGCGAGATCCCGTCGCGCAAGGGGTATCCCGGCTACCTCTACTCCGACCTCGCCTCCCTCTACGAGCGTGCCGGGCGGATCCGCGGCCTTCCCGGCTCGCTCACCCAGATCCCCATCCTCACCATGCCGGGCGACGACATGAGCCACCCGATCCCCGACCTCACCGGCTACATCACCGAGGGGCAGATCGTGTTGGACCGCGACCTCGCGCGGCGCTCCCTCTACCCGCCGGTGAAGGTCCTGTCCTCCCTGTCGCGCCTGATGAAGGAGGGCACTGGCGCCGGCTTCACCCACGCCGACCACCCGGCGCTGGCCACCCAGCTCTACGCCTCCTACGCGCGCGCGGTGCAGGCGCGGGTCCTGGCCTCGGTGGTCGGCGAGGAGGGGGTGTCGGAGATCGACCGCGGCTACCTCCACTTCGGTGACACCTTCGAAAGCAAGGTGATCGCCCAGACCGGCCCACGCAGCCTCGCCGAGTCCATGGCGGCGGGCTGGAATGCGCTGCGCCTCCTGCCGGGGGCCGAGCTGCATCGCCTGAGCGGGGCGCAGATCGCCGCCCACTTGGGACCCACCGCCGGGGGCGGAAAGTAAGAAAAGACAGGAAGCAGAAAGTTAGAAAGGGGGTGGCTTCCTACCATCCATCGGTGCGCAGCCGCCTTCCTCCCCACTCCTTCGTCCGTTCCCCATGTCTCGTCCCCGCACCCGCACCGCCTACCTCGATCTCCGGGCGGAGGAGGTCGCCTTTCAAGAGGGGTACCGCTTCCTCGACGAGATGCGTCTGGCGCTGGCCGCCGAGGGGGTGCGGGAGCTTGCCGAATACGACCTGCTGCGGGCGCGGTTCGAGGCGGCATGGGCGCGGGCGGTGGCCAGTCTGCGGCGGGCGGTGGAGCGCCACGGGATCGAGACGCCGCTGCTCTTTCCGGTGGCGGATCCGGCGGGGGAGGTGGCGGTGACGGAGCGGTCGCGCCTCGGGGTCACCCTGCAGGAGGGACGGTGGGTCGCAGCCGAGGTGGGCGGAAAGGTTGGAACCCTCGGAGCGCCCTCCCCAGGTGAAGCGGCTGGAGAGGTTGCAATACCCGGAGGGGTTGGGGCGGTGGGAAGAGGCGGCCTACCCCCCGCCGCCACCCCGGAGCTACGTGGCTGCGGCGCGGCGTGGGCGGCGCTCTTGCCGCTTGTTGTCCCCCTTGCCGCAACGACCGGCAACCTCACCCGCCTGCAAATGGTGTACGCGCGCACCGCCCGCCGCGCCCGCGCCCTCGAGGAGCTCCTCCTGCCGGAGGTGGCGGCGGAGCTGCGGCTTCTTGCCGATGGCTTGGAGGAGGCCGAGCGGGAAGACGCGGTACGGGTACGCGAGGCGGTGACGCGGCGCGGTCCCGCCTCGTGACGCGCGCGGCCGCGCGGCTCGATCGCGGGTACGGAAAGGCTCGGTCCGCGTTTCCGGTGGTTCCCATTCCGGCGGGCGCGCTGCCTCGGGAAGATTGGCGATTTAGGGGTTGGCGAGGCGTCGTTGCTCGATCCACCACGGCTCCACGGGGTGACGGTCGGCGCGGCCGGCGGGCCGGCGGCGTGCGGGCGCGGGTTCATTCTCGGCGATTGAGGTGCCGATCGGGAGGCGATGGATGAGCCAGAACCCGAGGCGGAGGCGTCCGGAGGGCCAGCTTTCGACCGGTTCGCCGGAGGCCATCTCGACCCCCTCGACCGTCTCGCCATCGACGCGGACTTCGCGGTCGAGGGACGGGGGCTTCTCGCCCTCTCCGGGGCGGTCGGCGGCGGCGAGGGAGCCCCACCCTGGGACCTCCTCACCACCGCCCTCAAACGGCTCTCCACCCTGGCGGAGGAGCGCCGCATCTTGTTGGAGGCGACCGGCGACTTCGTCTATCGCCACGATCGCGACGGCGTCTTCGACTACCTGTCGCCCGCGGTGGAGCGGATCACCGGCTACACGGTGGAGGAGTGGCGCACCCACTACACCGCCTTCCTCAGCGACCACCCGTGCAACCGCGCAGTGGTCGAGAAGACCGAACGCGCCCTGGCAACCGGCGTGGAGAGTGATCCCTATCGGGTGGAGATCCGCCACAAGCAGGGCCACGCCGTCACCCTGGAGGTCCACGAGCGCCCCTTCTTTCGCGCGGGCGAGGTGGCGGGGATCGTCGGGGTGGCGCGCGACGTGACCGATCGGGTGGCGGCGGAGCGGCGGTTGCTGGAGAGTGAGGCGCGGTTGCGGGCGATCGTCGAGACGGCGGTCGACGCGATCATCACCCTCGACCAGGAGGGGAGGATCGAGTCGGTGAACCCGGCCGCGGCGCGGCTGTTCGGCTACACCGAGGCGGAGCTCCTCGGCCAGGACGTGGGCCTCCTCGCAGGGAGCATCACGGACCACACCCACGCCGGCTACATGGCCCGGTACCTGCGCATGGGCGTCTCGTCGGTGGTCGGCCACGGCACGGAGCTCACCGGGAGGCGCAAGGACCACACCACCTTTCCCTTTTACATCACCGTCTCCGAGGTGGACCTGGGCGACCGCAAGCTGTTCACCGGCATCGTCCGCGACATCACCGAGCCGAAGTTACGTGAGGCTAGGCTCGCCGAGTACGCCCGCCAGCTCGAGGTGCGCTCCCGTGCCTTGGAGGAGGCGCATGCCGAGTGCCTCGCCGCGGAGGAGGCAAGCCGCGCCAAGTCGGGTTTTTTGGCGGCGATGAGCCACGAGATCCGGACCCCGATGAACGGCGTGTTGGGGATGGCGCAGTTGCTGCTCACCACCGACCTCGACCCGGAGCAGCGCGAGTACGCGAACCTCTTGGTCCACAGCGGCGAGACCCTCCTGACGCTGCTCAACGACATCCTCGACTTCTCGAAGATCGAGGCGGGGCGGCTGGAGCTGGAGGAGGTCGACCTGTCGCTGGCCACCGTGGTGGAGGAGGTGGCCGCCCTCTTTGCCCAGACCGCCAAGGAACGCGGCGTGGCCCTGCGCGCCGAGGTCGATCCCAACCTGGGGCCCGTGTGCGGCGACCCCACTCGGTTGCGCCAGATCCTCAATAACCTCACCTCCAACGCCCTCAAGTTCACCGCCGCGGGCGAGGTCACCCTTACCGCCGATCCCCTGGAGGTACGGGATGGCCGCCTGGTGGTCCGCCTGGCGGTGCGCGATACGGGCTGCGGCATCGACCCCTCGCGTCAGGCAATGATCTTCGACGCCTTCACCCAGGCGGATGCCTCGACCACCCGCCGCTTCGGCGGCACCGGGCTGGGCCTCACCATCTGCAAACGGCTGGCGGAGGCAATGGGTGGCCGGATCGGGGTGGAGAGTGCGGTCGGGAAGGGATCCACCTTTTGGGTCACCGTGGCCCTGGCGCCGGCCCACGGTGAGGTGGCCTCCCAGGCAAGCGCCGGGGCGGCGGACGAGCAGATCGCTGCCGGCCTGCGCGTCTTGGTGGCCGAGGACAACCGGGTGAACCAGCGGGTAATCCAGCGGCTGTTGGAACGGCTCGGCTGCGCCGTGGAGCTGGTGGACAACGGCGTGCAGGCGGTGGCCGCGGCCGGGGCCAAGGAGTTCGACCTCTGCCTGATGGACGTGCAGATGCCGGAGATGGACGGCCTCGATGCCGCCCGCGCGATCCGTGTCGCCGAGGCGGTGCGGGGTGATCACCTCCAGATCCTCGCCCTCACCGCCAACGCCATGCGCCAGGACCGCGAGGCGTGTCTTGCCGCCGGCATGGATGGCCATCTCGCCAAGCCGATCCAGCGCGCCGAGCTGGTGGCGGCGTTGCAGCGGCTGGGGAAGGGCTGAGCGCGTTCGGCGGGTAGCGATCCGTGCGCCGCCGGCCAAGATCGGCAGTGGCGGGTACGACCCGCGCCGCAGTCGCGATTCAAACGGCGGGGGGGGTCGCGCCCTGCGAGGGTTGATCGTGCGCCGCCGCCCCCTTGCTGGCTCCCCGCCATCGGGGTGAAGTTGCCTTGATGGTCCTCACCCGCCGCACCGCCCTGCGTGTGGTCACCGCCTTCCTGGCAGTGAACCTGCCGCTCTCCCTGCTCCTCGGCTGCCTCTATCCGGCGGCGACGCCCGGGATCGCGACCCCCCTCGGCTGGACCTTTGCCGCCGCAGCTTTGGTTTCCAACACGGCGATGGTCTACGCGGTCGTCTGGATCCTGGTCGCGACTTTGGTGGTCGTCGTCCCGCGCCGCCGCATCCTCCTCGGCATCGCCGTCCCGCTGGGGGTCGCCATCCACGCCGCGACGGTGATCGACGCCACCCTCTACCGGATCTTTCGCTACCACTTCAACAGCATGGTCCTCAACGTCCTCACCACCCCAGGGGCGTGGGACTCGGTGGACCTTGGGGTGGCGACGGTGGCGACCTTCGTCGTCGCCGGCGTGGCCCTGGGCGCCGCGGAGGTGGTGTTGGCGCGGCGCCTGCTGGCGCGCGCCGCGGCGGGGGATTGCCTCCTGAGGGTGCGGCCCGCCTGGATCTCCCTCGCCCTGGTGGCTGGCATCGCGGTGGACAAGGGGGTCTTCGCCTACGCCGACCTCTACAACCGCAGCGACATCACCCGCTTCGTGAAGCTCTACCCCCTCTACCAGCCGCTCACCGTGAAGCGGCTCGCCCAGCGCGCCTTCGGCTTTCGAGTGAACCGCGAAGAGGGGCTCACCGAGGTGGCGCGCGCCGCCACCCTCCGCTACCCGCTCCACCCGCTCGTGCGTACGCCGGAAGCCGCGACACCGAACGTCCTCGTCGTGCTGATCGACTGCTGGCGCTACGACATGTTGAACGAGGAGGTGACGCCGAATCTCACGCGCTTCGCCGCCGAGTCGGTGGTCCTGAACCACCACTACAGCGGCGGCAACGCCACCCGCTTCGGCGTCTTCTCGATCCTTTACGGCCTGTACGGCTACGACTGGCACGCCTTCCTCGGCGAGCGCCGGAGCCCGGTCTTGCTGGATGCGCTCCAGGGGCTCGGCTACGACTTCAAGATCCTCTCCTCCACCCGCCTCACCTACCCGGAGTTCCGCAAGTCCGCCTTCATCCACCTCGCGGACGCGATCGACGACGAGCTCCCCGGCACCACCGGCCTCACCCGCGACCCGGAGCAGATCCGCCGCCTCCTCGCCTGGCTTGGCGAGCGGCCCGATCCCGCGCGCCCCTTCTTTGGATTCCTCTTTCTCGACGCCCCCCACGGCCGCGTCTACCCGCCCGAGTTCGCCCGCTTCGGCGCGGGTGCGCAGACCAACTACCTAATAGCCGGGGAGGCAGAGGTAGCGGCGGCGAAGCGCGACTACATGAACGCCCTCGCCTTCAACGACGCGCTGGTGGGCAAGCTCCTCGACGGCCTGCGGAAGGGCGGCTGGCTGGAGAACACGATCGTCTGCTTCACCGGCGACCACGGCGAGGAGTTCCGCGAGCACGGCTACTTTGGCCACACCTCTGCCTTCACCCCGGAGCAGGTCCACGTCCCGTGCATCCTCCACCTGCCGGGGGTCGGCCACCGCCAGGTCGACTTGCTTACCAGCCACCTCGACTTCGTGCCCACGGTGATGGAGGTTCTCGGCTACACCAACCCGCCAGGCGACTACAGCAACGGCGCGCCGATCTTCGCCAGCGAGCGGCCCGCCTACGCGGTGAGCTGTGGCTGGGCGGACTGCGCGGTGATCGACGACGAGGCTACCCTGGTCTTCTCCATGGAGAGCTACGGCGGCGGTCGTGCCGAGGTCCTCGATCGCGACTACCGGCCGGTGGCCGACCGGCGCGCCGTTTTGGCACCGCGCGCCGACCGGCTGGTGGCGGTGACCCGGGGCTTTAGCCGCTTCATGCGCTAATCGCCGGGCGGACGCGGGGAGCCGGCAGTTGGGAGGGGCGCAGGCGCCGCGGCCTGGGTGCACCGCCGCTGCCTTCCCACTTTCTACCTCCCCCGCGGCGGCTCTTTGTGCAGGCAGAGGATGCGCACGGTGCCCGCGGCCTCAATCGGGGCGCGCGCCACGGGCAGCTCGACCAGGTCGCCGTCGAGCTGGAGGTGGCGACAGCGCACCGTCTTTCCGCAACCGATCTGCACGTTGATGGGGCCGACCCGGTAGTAGAGGAAATGGCCGGGGAGGAGGTAAAGGGGGAGGGCAGCGAGGGCCGGAACGAGGAGCGGCGCGGGCAGGGCGTAGCGCCACCGGCTGGCGGTGAGCGGCCCGATGCGCAGCCGCTCCGCGACCACCATGTACCCGCGGTCGAGGAGATCGCCGGCCGAAAAGAGGAACGGCTCACCACCGATCGTGTGCAGGGGCTGAGCGATCTCCGCCACCCCCGCGCCGGCGCGCAATCGGGCCAGGATCGGGGCCGCCGAGCCCAGACGCAGGAGGGTGTGGAGGATGTTCGAGGTGCCGGTGGGGTGGAGGATCACCGGCAGGACCACCCCGGCGCGGACCATCGTCCCGCACGCCCGCCGCACCGCCCCGTCGCCACCCGTCACCAGCAGGTGGCTAAAGGCGCGGAGCTCTTCCGCCGCCAGCCGCGCCAGCTCGGCGGGCGTCACTTGCTCGACGCCTTCGAAGCACCCACCTCCCACCGCCAGGACGCGCACGCTCATCGCCCTTTATGGGCGGTGGGCGAGGGCGGCGGCAACCACACCCTCGGGCGGCCCCGTGTCGTTCGCCTGGCGGCCCACGGTGATGGCCGCGCGCCGCGCGGTTCTCCGTCCCGAAATCCGGCCCCGTGTCGTTCGCCTGGCCGGCCCACGGTGATGGCCGCGAAACCGCCCCGCGGACCGCCTCGCCTGCAAGGCGAGGCGCGCGGCTGCGCCGTCCGTGGGTTGTGCGCCGTCCGCGCGCGGGCGGAACATCGCCGGCCATGCGCCTGCTCCTCGCACGGCTCACCGCCGCCTTTCCCGTCTGGGTCCTCGCCGGCTCGCTCCTCGCCCTCCTCCATCCGCCGCTCTTTACCTGGTTCCGCGGCCCGCTGATCACCGCCGGTCTCGGGGTGATCATGCTCGGCATGGGGCTCACCCTACGGGTCGAGGATTTCCGCGGCGTCGCCCGCTATCCGCGCCAGGTCCTCCTCGGGGTCGTCCTCCAGTACACGGTGATGCCAGGGCTAGGGTGGTCTCTCGGTTACCTCTTCGATTTGCCGGCGCCGTTTGCCGTGGGGCTGATCTTGGTGGCCTGCTGTCCGGGTGGCACCGCGTCGAACGTGATCGCGTTTCTGGCGCGGGCGAACGTGCCGTTGTCGGTGACCATGACCACCTGCTCCACCCTCCTCGCGGCGGTGATGACCCCCTCACTCACCACCTGGCTGGCGGGGAGCCGGGTGGAGGTGAATGGCCTCGGACTCTTCCTCTCCACGGTGCAGGTGGTGATCGTGCCGGTGGTGGCGGGGGTGGGCCTCAGCCGCTTCGCGCCCCGCCTCACCCAGCGGCTGTTGCCGGTGGCACCCCTGGCCGCGGTGGTGATGATCACCTTCATCGTCGCCTCAATCCTCGGCGCCGGCAAAGAGACGATCCTCGCCGCCGCGGCGCCCCTCTTCGGCGCGGTTTTCTCTCTCCACGCCAGCGGCTTCGGCCTCGGCTATCTGTTCACCCGCCTCGCCGGTGGTGACGTGGTCGGGGCGCGCACCATCTCCATCGAGGTGGGGATGCAGAACTCCGGCCTCGGCGTGGTCCTGGCGCGGCAAAACTTCGCCTCGCCTCTGGTGGCGATCCCGTCGGCGATCTCATCCCTCACCCACTGCCTGATCGGCTCCCTCCTTGCCGCCGTCTGGCAACGCAGCCCCATCGCCTGGCACCCCGCGGGGGAGGCGGCGGCCGAGGCAGTGGCGGGGGAGGAGGCCCGCCCCTAGATCGTAGGGAGCCGGCCGCTCCCCACGGTCTACGGGCGGGGGGGAGCGCCAGCCGGGGGACGGACGTTGCCCGGGTGGCGAGGGGGACGGAGTGGCCTCCCCTCCAAGATCAGGGCGGAGTCGCCCTACACCGGGAGGGTCGAGGTGCGCGGGTGGAAGGTGCGCAGGACGCGCAGCAGCTCGGCCGGGGTAGTGCGGATCTTCGCCGAGCCGACCTAAAGGGCGGCCACCGCCTCACGGAAGCGGAGGAGCTCGCTACCGCGGCCGCCCATCCAGCGCGAATCGCGCACGGTGAGGTCGAGCAGCTCAAGGACGCGGTCGAGGCCGTGGCGGGGGTTGGTGCGATCGTCCCGCTCGCAACCGCCGCGGTAGCGCAGGAGCGCGGCGAAGATCGACAGGACCTGGTAGGCGCGGTCGGCGCGGTCCCATTGTTCCTGGGTGAAATCGGGGTGAAAGACGGCCACGGTGCACTCAAGCGAGGGGGAGGAGGCGGTAGACGATCGACTCGATCCGTGCTCGTCGAGGGGCGTCGTCTACGGTGATCGAACGGTTGCCCGCGCCGGGGGTGCCAGCCAGCGGGCTCGATTTCGGATCGAGCCGTTCGTTGCTTCATAGGGCTAGGTGACGAAGCACGTGGCACGAGTCCTGGCCCACGAGTCCGGCCATGGGCCCGCTCGGCGCAGTCGGTCGGGACAAAGCCCGACAGCCTCCTAGGCCAGGTCGCGGGGGCGCAGGCGGTCGAGGCGGATCTCCACCTGCCCCGCGGGGGTCTCGGCGACGAGGTACTCGGCGTGGTCGCGGGTGCGCAGGTCCAGGGGCAGGAGGCGGGCCTCGTGGTGCGCGCCGGCATCATCGGTCCAGGCGCAGGAGATTGGGGTGCGGTGGAGGATCGCCACCTCCAGGCGCGAGTAGACGCCGCAAGCGATCGGGCGGTAGTCGGGCGAGGCCGGTGCGGCGCGGGTTGGGCCACACGGGCCGCAAAGGAAGCGACCCGCCCCCTCCACCGGCGGCGGAGGCGCCGGAACAGGCCCCGGCCGATGCGGCGGGGGCGTGGCCTCTTCCTTCCGATCGGGGTCAGTCGTCATCGCGGCGGGCCTCGACGGTGATCTCTCCGCCGGGCTCTACGGTGACCCGTAGCTCCATCGGCTGGCAGCAAACCGCGCAGTCCTCAATGGTGGTGTAACCACCGGCGGAGGGGTCGACCTGCACCGAAACGACCTCGCCGCAGTAGGGGCAGGGGACCCTGGGCGGTTCAGCCATGGGTGACCTCCACCAGGTTTTGCGCGTACCAGCGCGCGAAGGCGGCGATGGCGCGGGCGCAGGTGGCGGCGCGGCGGCCGGCGCGGCTGCGCGGCGGATCGGTCAGGGGCGGGTAAAGGCCGTGGTGGATGTTCGACGGCTGGAAGTCGGCGCGGACCGCGCCGGTGGTGTGGGCGACCAACGCTCCCATGGACGAGTCCCGCGGCACCCACAGCGGCGTGAGACCGAGGGCGCGGCGCGCCGCCGCGATCCCCGCCAGCCAGCCGGAGCAGGTGGACTCCACGTACCCTTCCACGCCGGTCATCTGGCCGGCGAAGAAGAGGTTGGGGCGTGTTCGCGCCTCTTGCTCGGGGGTGAGACAGCGGGGCGAGTCGAGGTAGGTGTTGCGGTGGATCGAGCCGAGGCGCAGGAACTCCGCCCCCGCCAGCCCCGGGATTAAGCGAAAGACCTCCTCCTGCGCCGGGTAGGTGAGCTTGGTCTGGAACCCCACCAGGTTGAAGGCGGAGCGCTCCGTATTTTCGGCGCGGAGCTGCACCGCGGCGTACGGGATGGAGCCGGTGCGCGGGTCGGCGAGCCCCACCGGCTTCATTGGCCCGAAGCGCAGGGTGTCGACGCCGCGTTCGGCGAGGACCTCGATGGGCAGGCAGCCCTCGAAGTAGCGTGGCGTCTCGAAGGGGGCGAGCGGCACGCGCTCCGCCGCCATCAGCGCCGCGTAGAAGCGGCGGTACTCGGTCGCGTCCAGTCCACAGTTGAGGTAGTCGCCGCTCCCCCTGCCGTAACGATCGGCGATGAAACAGCGCTCCCGATCGAGGGTGTCGGCGGCGACGATCGGGGCGATGGCGTCGTAGAAGTAGAGGCGCTCGGCGCCGGTGAGGTGTTGGATCGCCGCCGCGAGGGGGCCCGAGGTGAGGGGGCCGGTGGCGACCACCACCACCCCGTCGTCGGGGAGCTCGGTCACCTCTGCACGGACCACCTCGATCGCGCCGGTCGCCCGGAGCCGCGCCTCCACCTCCGCCGACAGGCGCCCCCGATCCACCGCCAGGGCCTGCCCCGCCGCCACCCGCGCCGCGTCCGCCGCGGCAAGGATGACCGAGTTGCCGATGCGCAGCTCTGCCTTCAGCGCCCCCACCGGACTCTCCGGGGAGTCCGAGCGCAGGGAGTTGGAGCACACCAGCTCGGCGAGCCCCCCGGTCCGGTGCGCCTCGGTCCGGCGGTGCGGTCGCTGCTCGAAGAGTCGGACTCGGCAGCCGAGGCGGGTGGCCTGAAACGCCGCCTCGCACCCCGCTAGCCCACCGCCGATGACCGTGATTGCGCCCATGGCCGGGAAGTGTACCGGCGGAGGCGCGACTGGATCAGCCTACCCGTGGCGCGCCCGGCAGGACTCGAACCTGCGACCCACGGCTTAGAAGGCCGTTGCTCTATCCGGCTGAGCTACGGGCGCTCGGGTCTTGCTGGACCGCTTCGGTGGATGGTCGGGGCGAGAGGATTTGAACCTCCGACTCCCTGCTCCCAAAGCAGGTGCGCTACCAGACTGCGCCACGCCCCGCGGCGAGGCCGGAGTATAGGGGCAAAGGGGATGGGCGAGAAACCGGTGGCGCCTTTCGGTCTGCGCGCCGCTTCGCCATTCTGCGGCCCAAGAGCCTGTCGGATTTTGTCCCGATCTACGGGGGTGGCGGTGGCGCTGTTTCGGGATCAGGTGGTGGTGCTCACGCTCTACCCGTATCGCGACCGCGATCGGGTGGTGCACACCCTGGCGCGCGATCACGGTCGCCTCGGCCTGTTGGCGCGCGGCGCGCGGTCGCCACGCGGTGTGCTGGCGCCACGGCTGATGGTAGGCAACTGGCTGGAGGTGACCTACCACCGTGGCCCGCATGCCTCGCTTGGCACCCTGCGCGAGGTGAGCCTGGTGGCGGACCACCAGGGGCTGCAGGGTGATCTGGACGCCTTCGCCTGTCTGGAGGTGATGGTGGAGGTGGCGGATCACCTGGGCCACGAGGGCTCTTCCGAGCCTGCCCTTTTCGACGCCCTATGCGCCGGCCTCGCGGCCCTGGAGGGTGGCGCGGGGCGGCGTGGCCTAGTGGTCTTTTTGGTGGCGGCCCTCGCGGCGAGCGGTCTGTGGGGGGCGGGCGATCGGTGTGAGCACTGCGGCCGGCCGTGGGCGGGAGAGATTCGCGAGTTGGCTGGGGAGGGCCACGCCCTGTGGTGCGAGCCGTGTGGTGGCGAGCGCGGCCGACCTTTTCCCCTGGGGCTGCTCCTCGCCTTGGTGCGGATCGCCTCCCCCGAGGGGGAGCGGGTGGTCCTCACCCGGGAGCAGGAGGTCAGGGCGATTCAGTGGCTGACTGGCCGGATCGAGGCCCAGAGCCGGCGGCGGCTGAAGAGCGCGGCGTTCTTGAATGGGCTGTGAAAAACGCGCTAACCGCCCCGTTTGCGGGTGTCTCTCCGCAAGGTGCGCAGCGAGCCCACGCCCGCGCCGAATCCGCGGGCGCACCACCGGGGGCCACGAGCCGCGCCCAGGCCGCCGGTGGATCCCCTGCGGCCGCTAGGGATCCACCGGCGGCCTAAGCGACGGGCGCAGCAGTCCGTTCCCGGCGTCCCATCGCAATCGGTGGCGATGGCCCTGCGTGCGCCCGCCCGCCGTTGCCCCGCCTGGCGTTGGCTGAATCGCAGTAGGAAGTAGGAAGGGGTGGGCGCTTCATCTCCACGGGGCGAAGGAGCCACGGCGCGAGCCCGCCTTTCAGCCCCGCACCGTTGTTCTCCGGTTGCTTCACCGCCGGCGCCACCTCCCCTCCCCGCCTCTGCAGGATCGGATTGAGGTCAGGTCTTTACTTCATGCTCCAACGTGGCACGACGGGGACGCCGCTTTGTTCCCTCGGCCAAAAAGAGGCGGGGGTGGAGAGAGCCTCCACCCCCGCGCCCTACGATCTATCGCGCCTGTCGATCGCCGATCAACTACAACCCATGGAGTTGCCGCAGTTGAGGCATTTGTAACAGGCGCCGTTGCGCACGGTGATGTGGCCGCAGACGTCGCAGAAGGGGGCGTCGCCCATGCTGGCGAGCTGCTGGGCCTGGGGATTGAGCGCGGCCCGGGTCTGGGAAGTGGCCACCACCTTCGGGGTGGGGACGTTGTGCAGGGTGATCTTCGCGGGCGCCGCCTTCGCCAGTGGCGCATCAAGATCCGTCTGGGTTGCGAGGCGGTCGGCGCCGGCGTCGGTCGCTTGCTCCACCTTCTCCGGCGGGACCTGGACGAAGTCGGTGCGACCGAGGTACTCGAGGCCAAGGACGCGGAAGACGTAGTCGATCATCGAGGTGGCGAGCTTGATGTTCGGGTGGCCCTCCACCATGCCGCTCGGGCTGAAGCGGGTGAAGGTGAAGGTGTCGACGAACTCTTCCAGGGGGACGCCGTACTGGAGCCCCTTGGAGATGGCGATGGCAAAGCAGTTCATCAGCGAGCGGAAGGCGGCGCCGTCCTTGGCGAGGTCGATGAAGATCTCCCCCAGGGTGCCGTCGTCATACTCGCCGGTGCGGACGTAGATCTTGTTGCCGCCGACGCTCGCCTCTTGGGTCCACCCCTGGCGTTTCGCCGGCAGCTTCCAGCGGGTGGGGGTGGTGAAGCCCGCCTTGCCCTGGCGGGAGAGGTCGCGCGCCTCGCGCGGGCTGCGCACCCGCGGAATCTCCGCCGCCACTTCGCCCTTGGCCTCGCCGCGCTGCCCGGCACCGGCGCTGGAAAGGGGCTGGGAGTGTTTGCAGCCATCGCGGTAGATGGCCACTGCCTTCAGCCCCAGGGTCCACGCCAGGTGGTACGCCTCCTTGATCTCCTCCACCGAGGTCTCATTCGGCATGTTGATGGTCTTGCTGATCGCGCCGGAGACGAAGGGCTGGGCCGCACCAAGCATGCGGATGTGGCCGGTGGGGGCGATCGAGCGGGTGCCCTCGCGGCCGCACCGGGAGGCGCAGTCGAAGACCGGCAGGTGGTCCGCCTTCAGGTGCGGCGCCCCCTCCACCGTGTGGTGGCCGCAGATCACCTCGCTCGCCTCCTGCACCTGCTCGGGGGTGAAGCCGAGGGCGGCGAGGAGGTCGAAGTCCTTTTTGTGCGCGAGGGCGGGATCGAGGCCGAGGCGGGTGAACGCTTCCGCGCCGAGGGTCCAGCCGTTGATCGCCCCGCTGAGGTCGAAGGAGGAGGGGAGGGCCTGCTCGATGTGGTTGCAGTCCTGCTCGCTCAGGCCGCGGCGGATGAGTGCCTCGCAGTTGATGTGCGGCGCGCCGGAGAGGTGGTTGGTGCCGAGGACGTAGGTGAGGATGTCGTGGATCTCCTCGTTGCGGTAACCCAGGGCGAGGAGGGCCGCGGGGATTGATTGGGTGGCGATCTTAAGGTAGCCACCGCCGGCGAGCTTCTTGAACTTCACCAGGGCGAAGTCGGGCTCGATGCCGGTAGTGTCGCAGTCCATGAGCAGGCCGATGGTGCCGGTGGGGGCGATCACCGAGACCTGGGCATTGCGGAAGCCGTGCGCCTCGCCAAGCTCGGCGGCGCGGTCCCACGCGGCGTGGGCCGCGGCGAGGAGGTCGGCGGGACAGAGGCGCTGGTCAAGCCCCTGGGGGAGGGTGGAGAGGGCCTCGTAGGCGGCGCGGTCGTCGTGGGCGGCGGCGCGGTGGTTGCGGATTACCCGCGCCATCGCCTCGCGGTTCGCCGCGTAGTTGGGGAAGGGGCCGAGGATCGAGGCCATCTCCGCGGAGGTGGCATACGCCTCGCCGGTCATGATCGCGGTTACCGCCGCCGCCACCACCCGCCCCTCGGGCGAGTCGTAGGGCAGGCCGCGCCGCATGAGCAGCGAGCCAAGGTTGGCGTAGCCGAGGCCGAGGGTGCGGTAGAGGTAGGAGAGGCGGGCGATCTCGGCGCTCGGGTACTGGGCCATGAGGACCGAGATCTCCAGGACCACGGTCCACAGCCGAATGGCGTGGCGGTAGCCGGCGACGTCGAAGTCGCCGTGACCATTTTCGAACTTCACCAGGTTGAGGCTCGCCAGGTTGCACGCCGTGTTGTCGATGAACATGTACTCGGAACACGGATTGGAGGCGCGGATCGGGCCGGCGGCGGGGCAGGTGTGCCAGTCGTTGATAATCGTGTCGAACTGCAGGCCGGGGTCGGCGCACTCCCACCCCGCCTTGGCGATCCGCTCCCACAGCTCGCGCGCCGCCACCGTCTTGCAGACCCGGCCATCGGTGCGCCAGTGGAGGTCCCAGCTTCCGTCCGCCTCCACCGCCTGCATGAAGACGTTGGGGACGCGCACCGAGTTGTTGGCGTTTTGGCCCGAGACGGTGGCATAGGCGTCACCGTTAAAGTCGGCGTCGTAGCCAGCGGCGATCAGCGCCGCCACCTTCTGCTCCTCCTTCACCTTCCAGTCGATGAAGGTCTCGATGTCCGGGTGGTCGAGGTCGAGGCAGACCATCTTCGCCGCCCGCCGAGTGGTGCCCCCCGACTTGATCGCGCCTGCGGCGCGGTCGCCGATCTTCAAAAACGACATAAGCCCCGACGACTTGCCGCCACCGGAGAGGGGCTCGCCCTCGCCACGCAGGTTGGAGAAGTTGGTGCCGGTGCCGGAGCCGAACTTGAACAGCCTGGCCTCCCGCTGCCACAGGTCCATGATCCCGCCCTCGTTCACCAAGTCGTCTCGGACGGACTGGATGAAGCAGGCGTGGGGCTGCGGGTGGGTGTAGGCATCCTTCCCCTCATGGACCTCGGCGGTCTCCGGGTCCACGTAGTAGTGGCCCTGGGCAGGGCCGGTGAGGCCGTAGGCCCAGTTGAGGCCGGTGTTGAACCACTGCGGCGAGTTGGGGGCGACCATTTGGTGGAGGAGCGTATAGGCGAGCTCGGCCTCGAAGGTCTCGCCATCCTCGTCGCTGGCGAAGTAGCCGTGGTTCTGCCCCCAGTAGCGCCAGCACCCCACTAGCCTACGGACCACCTGGCGCACCGACCGCTCCGGCCCGGTCACCGGCTGGCCGGCGTCGTCGAGGATTGGCCTACCCTCGCCGTCGTGCTGTGGCACCCCCGCCTTGCGGAAGTACTTGGAGACCACGATGTCGGTGGCGATCTGCGACCAGGAGGCAGGCACCTCACACCCTGCCATCTCGAAGACCACCGAGCCGTCCTTGTTGATGATCTTCGAGTCGCGCCGTACCCACTCGACGCTGCCGTAGACGTCCTCGCCAACCTTGGTAAAGCGGCGCGGAATGGTGAGGCCGTTGCGCGTGGGGTGGGGGGCGCGGGTGGGGGAGGGGGTGGCCATGGGGGACTCCGAATGGGGGGTAGAGGGAGGGATAAAAAGAGACTCGTGCGATCAGGTTTCGTGGGGGATCCCGCTTCTGAGTCCAGCGGGGGAGTGGAGAGCGGGGGGGGTCGCCGGGGCAGGATCGGGCGACCAGGAGCCGACCTTATAGTCCCTCCTTTGCAGGGTGGTCAAGCGCCGGATAAGTTCTAAACAAACCAATAAAAACAATATGTTACAACAGTTCATCCCTGTGGATAGTTCTGTGGAAAATGGTGACCCAGAGCCCCCCTCTGGGCCACCCAGCCCCCTTCCGCAAGAAGTGGGGGAGGGGGGTTTCCCCCGTCCTGACGGGGGGATCCGAATCGCCGGTCGGGTACTCCCTGAGTCTTTCCCCGGGCGGGTGGCGAAGGGAGACTAGGCGGCGGTCGGACTTTGTCCGGCTCGCCTGCGAAGCGCGGTAGCCATGCTCGGTCCTCGGCCCGGCTCGCGCCCGCCTCTTCTCGCCACCAACGCCAAGGTCCGACCGATTCCTACACGGCGGTGACGGTGATCGCCTCGAGCTTTTCCATCAGCCGCTGGCGGTCGAATGGCTTGATCAGAAAGTCCATCGCCCCAGCCTTGAGCCCCTGAACCACCGCCTCGCGGCTTGGGTGGCTGGCGCACAGGATCACCGGGACATCGCGGGTCGTCGGGTGGAGGTGGAGGCGGTGGCACGCCTCGATGCCGTTGAGGTCGTGGAGGTAGAGATCGAGGAGGATCGCGTCGATCCGGTGGTGGCGGAGGAAGATGGAGGCCTCGCGCCAGCTCACCGCCTCGTAGACAAGAAGGTCACCGCCATCGAGCCAGGTTCGGAGGATGGCGCGAGTGGTGATGTCGTCATCCACGACCAACAGGACCGGCCGACCATCGGCGTTGCCGGCGGCCACGCGGGCGGCGGTGGTGCGCGGCCGCCAGGTGGCATCACTGGTGGCCATCGTGGCCGGCGCGGGGCCGGCCGCGGGTTCGCCATCGGCGGGCTGGTCCGCGGTGCCGGGGACGATCGGTGGTCGGGGATCGCCTGTCGCCCTGCGGTCGCTCGCCGCGCGCGTCCCGGGGGTGTCTTGTTGCCCCTCGGCCGTGGGGCCGGTGGCGGCGGCGACCGGGGCGCCCTTCGCATTGTTGGTGGCGGCCGTGCTCACCGCGTCGCCTCTTGCGGCCGCATCCTCGCGCTTGACCGCGGTGGAGATCCGCCACTGGCTGATCTCGGGATCGGCCTGCAACCCCTCTTCCACCAGGGAGGGCTGGAAGAGGAAGCAGACCGGCCCGCCCTCCTGCCCCTCGATCTCGACGGTGGCGGCGAGGCAGTAGTAGTCGCCGTGGGCGTGGATCTTGCCAAAGAGCTCGGCCGGCGCGCCGCTGATCGTCTCGCCCTTCTTGGTGTGGATCTTGGCGGCGCCGAGGTTGTCGCGGATCGCCTCGTCGAGCTTGCCAACGAGGATGTTCCCCACCTCCTCGAAGGCGTCGGCGTTGTCCTTGTCGAACTTCGGATCGCTGAGCCGCTCGGCGATCCCCTCCGGCGGCACCATCTCCAAAAGCGCCCCGAGGAGGACCACCCGCTTGAGGTCGAAGCCGATGTAGACGGTCCCTGCACATGGTTCGGTGACCGCGGCGGTGAGGCAGGCGATGAAGGCTTCGCCGAAGGGGGCGAGGGAGGGCTCCAGGAAGGGGGCGAGCTCACCCTCCTTGAAGGCGATCGGGTGGTTGAGGAGCTCGGAGAGCGCCTTGCCCGCCCGGGTCAGCAGGTCCGCGGTGAAGGTGTGGAGCGACTTACTCATCGGCCAAGGGGGAAAATGGTTGCCCCAGCAGCGGGGCGCTCATCACCCCATGCGAGGGGCTCACGGGAGACCATTTCCACGTAGAAGGGGAGACCGTCGGCGTGCGTGCAAGTGAGTCGCCAGCGGTCGTAGGAGCTGGGGTGGGGGAGGTGGTAGCCGCCTTGCCGGACGACCACCGGGAGGGTGAGTTGGGCCTCGGTCTTACCCACACAGACGAGGCTCTTGATGGAGCCGGCGATCATGTTGCCGATCTCCCCCATGGCGTCGTCCACCGCGTCATCCTCCTGTGGGAGCGGCTCTTCCATGAGCATCAACCCGGCCAGCTTGGCGGCGAGGTCGGTGGTGCAGGAGAAGATCACCGATCCCTCGCGCTCGCCTCCGTAGCCGACGATGGCGGCGATCCCTTGGTTGACGAGCGGGGCGTGGGCGCGTGCCAGGGCGTGGAGGTGCGGCTGGACGCCGAGCATCGACTGGAAGATCCCAGAGACGGCTCGGTAGAGGTCGGGCGCCGTGACGGTGGCCATACGGCCTCCCAAGGGGAATGGGCTACGCCGCCCGGGAGGTGAGCTGGGCCTCCAGGTCATCCGCGGTGAACGGCTTCTTCACGTAGCCGTTGGCACCAGCACCGATCGCCTCCTGCACCTTCGCCTCTCCCCCCTCGGTGGTGATCATCACGATCTGGATGTGATCCCAGGCGGTGTTGGCGCGCACCGCCTGGACGAAACCGAGGCCGTCCAGATTCGGCATGTTCCAGTCGGAGAGGATGAGGTGCACCTGCTGCGCTTGAAGGACCGCGAGCCCCTCCTGGCCGTCGCCCGCCTGGAAAATCTCCGCGATGTCGAGGCGGGTCTGCTTGAGGTTGCGCTGGACGATCTTCCGCATGGTGGAGGAGTCGTCGACGATGAGGACGTTGATGGCCATGGGGTCTCCTGAAATAGGGGCGGCTTGCCGGGGAGCGGCGGGGGGCGCTCAACCGATGTGGATCAGCTCCTGGACGAGGGCGCGGACTTGGCCGGCCCAGTCTGCGGAGCCGGCGACCAGGTCGAGGTCGTCGGGCAGGGCGAGGGACGATGGCAGGACCGTGCGGCACCAGGCGGTGAGGTCGAACTCTTCGGCCGTGACGGGCTCCAGCTCGCGGATCGCCAGGCCACTGTTCTCGGCGCACCGGTCGGCGACATGGATGATCGCCACCGGGTCACCATGGCCGGCGGGGGCGTGGTGGTAGCTGATGACCTCGCGGACCCCATCGGGGAAGCCCCAGTGGTCGGCCAGGGCGATACCCACCATCGTGTGATCGGCGCCGATCGCCTGTCGTTCGGCCTGCAGGTTCCATTCCGGGTGATCGGCGGTGGTCTTGAGGAAATCGCGCATCGGCGCCGCCAGGCAGCGGGCCTCCACCAACAGCCCCATGTCGTGCATGAGACCGGCGACGTAGGCATCCGCGGGGCGAGTGCATCCCACCCGCACCGCGATCTCACGCGCCATGAAGGCGGTGGCGAAGCTGTGTTCCCAGATGCGCTTCACCAGCGTCCCCGACGGTCCCTTGCCAAAGAGCTGGGGCAGGGTGACGGAGAGGATGATCTCCTCCAGGCGCGCCGAGCCGAGGAGGGCGATGGCGTGCGACAGGGAGGTGACCTCGCGGTAGAGGGCGAAGATGGAGGAGTTCACCAGCTTCAGGGCGCGCGCCGTGAGACCGACATCGGCGAGCATCAGGTCGGCGACTCGCTGGGAGTTGGAGCGGGGGTCGTGGAGCTCGTCAAGGCAGGCGCTAACCACCGCCGGCAGGGTCGGGAGCTCGTCGATTTCCGCGCGCAGGGCGAGGGGCAGTTGGTCGATGGCGGAGTCCATGGGGGATGCGTCCTTGGGGTCAACGGGGGTGGGTACGCTTTCGGCGCCTCGCGCCCGCTGCTTGACCCGCGGTTGACCGGCGTGTCGCGACCCCACGATCCTTGACCCATGGGTGTGCGGATCGTCGGCCGGGCGTGGAACACGGGGGTCGGCCGGGAGGGGGAGAGCGACGGCATCATCTTCGCCGCTAAGTTTCCCGGCCCGGGCGCGACGGTACCCGCGGGCGCGCTGGCATACCTCGCCCCAGGTACGCCGCCGCACCGTGGAGGCGGTCCGCCCTGCTTTGCCACCGAGATCGACCTGCGCCCCTACTTCGGCGACGGTGACCCGGTAGAGATCGACCCGTACCAGGGGCTCGTCCGCCACCTGCGCAAGGGCTACGCCTTCCCGGTGCGGCCGGCCGCGGCGTAGGCGGTGGGACGCTCCCGGCGTGGAGGGTGGGCGAGAGGCTCGCCATCCACCGCGGCTGAAGCCAGCCCGGATGGGTTCCGCGGCTGGCCGAGAGGCGCCTGGCGTCGCCCTCGAGAGGGTCCCGTTGGAAGCCAGGCGCTCCCAGCGCCGGCTTAGAGGGCGCGTGTCTGCCATCCGCGGCGGGCTTGAAGTTGGAGGGGTTGGCGAGGCGGCGCGGGACGTCGCCCTCGCGCGCAACGGGCCGCTGCGCTCCCGGCCGTCGGCGGCGCGGCGGTGGGGTGTTGGCGGTGGAAGCGGGCCGCGCGGTGGGGGCGCCGCGGCCCCAGGCTGTCTCAAGCATTGGTCATGTGGGTCGATAAAGAATCCACCGCTGTGCGGGCGGGCCGGCCCGGGTCGGGCCACCGTTCGGACTCCCGCTTCCCCTCCTGAGGCACTCTCCATGGCGTCGATCTTGGCCGTCGATGATTCGCCCTCCATCCGCCTGATGCTGGAGCAAACCCTCGCCGGCGCGGGCTTCGAGGTGACCACCGCCGTCGATGGCAAAGACGGCCTGGCGAAAGCGCGGGCCGGCCGATTCAACGTCGTGCTCACCGACATCAACATGCCGGAGATGGACGGCTTTGAGCTGATCAAGCAGCTCCGCCAGCTCAGCCACTACCGTTTCATCCCGATCCTCACGGTGACCACCGAGTCGGCGGCGGCCCAGAAGCAGCGCGGCCGTGTGGCCGGGGCGACGGGCTGGATCGTCAAACCGTTCGAGCCACGCCAGCTCCTGGCGGTGATTCAGAAGGTCCTTGGCCGGTAGGCGCGCGCGGACTCAAGGAGGCCACCCATGAAGCGGACCAAGCGGGGCGAGCTCAGCCTGCCGAACAACCTGACGGTGGAACGCGCCGAGGGGCTCTGTCGTGATCTGCAAAAGGTGGCCGAGGACGGCGGCGACCTGATCTTCTTGGGTGATCGAGTGGAGGCGGCGGATGTGGCCGGTCTCCAGCTCCTGGTGGCGACGCGCGCGATGGCGCGAGCGGCCGAGCGCCCCTTCGCGATCCAGCGTCCAAGCACCGTCCTGCGTGATGCCCTCGTTCTGTGCGGCCTTGGGGATCTCTTGGAGGAGAAACGGTGATGGCCGGCGATCCGTATCGTGACGTCTTTATCGCCGAGGCGCGGGATCTCACTGCCGCGTTGGAACAAGACCTCGTCGATCTCGAAGGCAAGAGCGGCGATGGCGAGCTGATCAGCCGCATCTTCCGCGCCGCCCACACGATGAAGTCGTCGGCGGCGATGTTTGGTTTTCCGGAGATCGCCTCCCTCACCCACGCCATGGAGTCGGTCCTCGACCGGGTCCGGGACCATGTCTTGGCGATCGACGCGGCGGTGGTGAACACCCTGCTCGACGCCCTCGACTGTCTGCGTCAGATGGTGAACGAGGCGACGGAGGGGACGAGCAGCGACCACAGCGAGGCCCTCGCGCCCCTGTGCGAGCGGCTCTTGCAGGTGGCCGCGGGCGCCACCTTCGGCCCCGCGGCCGTCTCCCCACCGGCCGGGGTGGAGCCGAAGGTGACGACCTACCAGATCCACCTCGCCCTCAACGATGACGTCTTTTTTCAGGGAACGAGCCCGACGCTCTTGCTCGACGAGCTCGCCACCCTCGGCCACGTCATCGAGGTGCGCTGCGACACGAGCCGCGTTCCGGAGATCTGCGAGATCGATCCCCTGAAGCTCTACCTCTCCTGGGACATCACCCTCACCTCGACGGCCGCGCGCACGGCGGTAGAGGAGGTCTTTCTCTTTTGTCGCAACGACGGCGACATCCACATTGCGGAGCTCACCGACGGCCCACCGGCGAGCCCCTGCCCATGCACCGGTAGCCCCGCGGCCAAGGATGGCTCAGCAATACCGGTGGCAGCGGTGGCGACGGGGGTCCAGGAGGGACCCGCGTCCACCGCACCCAGGTTGGTGGTTGCGCCAGTCGCGGGGCGCGCCCTTGCCGCCGCGCCGCGACCGGTAGCACCGCTCGCGCCCGCAACGCCCCCTGCCGCCATTTCACCACCGGTGGTCGCAACGCCGCATCCCGCCGCCGCACCGCCTGCCGCGGCGACACCGCTTACCGGCGCCCTCGCCGAGGGGGCCGAGGCGACCGGTCTCGAGGCGGTGGCGAAACTTCCCGCCGACGACCTAGAGATCCTCCACGACTTCTACGGGGAATCCGCCGAGTCGTTGGCGGCCGTGGAGGAGAAGATCCTCGCCCTGGAGGCGGACCCGACGGACCTGGAGACAATCCATGCCCTCTTCCGCACCTTCCACTCGATGAAGGGGTCGGCGGGCTTTCTGCAGCTCGAGGTCCTCGGCAAGCTCGCCCACGAAACGGAGAACATGCTCGACCGGGCGCGCAACGGCGCGCTCCTCTTTGACGACAACTCCATCGCCCTGCTCCTCACCTCCATCGACCTGGCGCGCGGCCTCAACGACAACATCGGCGCCTTCTTGGAGAAGGGGGCGATCCCCGCGGACGCCACCCTGCGCCACCTGCGGGTGGGTGACCACGTGGCAATGATCCGGCGCTTTCTCGCCGGTGCGCGGCCGGTGGTGGAACCGCCCAAGCCGATCGGCAAGATCTTGGTGGAGCGGGGAGCGGTGGCGCCCGCGGACGTGGGCGAGGCGGTGACGGAACAGCTCGCCGGCAGCCCTAACACCCTCGGCACCATCCTCGTGGACAAGGGTAAGGTGACGCCGGAGAAGGTCGGCGAGGCCCTCGCCGAGCAGCGCGCGCAGGCGGTCCAGCCCGCGGTCCAAAAGACCATCTCTGCGATCCGCGTCGACACCGAACGGCTCGACGCGATGATGAACTCGGTGGGCGAGATCGTCATCGCCCAGTCGCACGCCCTCAAGCTCGCCACCGAGATGGAGGGCGAGCATGCGGAGCGGTTGCAGACCGCGCTCTACGAAGTGGAGCGACTGTCGCGCAACCTCCAGGACGTGGTCATGGGGGTGCGGATGATGCCCATCGGCCCCACCTTCAAGCAGTTCGCTCGCTTTGTTCGCGACTCGTCGCGCGAGCTCGGCAAGGAGGTGAACTTCGTGGTCACCGGCGAGGAGACCGAGCTCGACAAGACGGTGATCGAGAAGATCGGCGACCCGTTGAAGCACCTGATCCGCAACTCCCTCGACCACGGCTTGGAGACGCCCGAGGAGCGGCTGGCCGCGGGCAAGTCGGCGAAGGGGACCCTCGAGCTGAAGGCCGCCCACGAGGGCGGCAGCGTGATCATTGAGGTGATCGACGACGGCCACGGCATTCGGCGCGACAAGGTGCTGGCCAAGGCGATCGCCAAGGGGCTCGTCGCCGCGGATCAGGAGGTCTCCGACGAGCAGATTCGACGCCTCATCTTCCAGCCCGGCTTCTCCACCGCCGAGCAGGTCTCTGCCCTTTCCGGCCGCGGGGTCGGCATGGACGTGGTGAAGAGGAACGTCGACGAGCTGCGCGGCTCGGTGGACATCGAGTCGGAGGAGGGCAAGGGGTCGGTGTTGCGCATCCGCCTGCCGCTTACCCTGGCGATCATCGAGGGGATGGTGGTGTCGGTCTCCGGCCAGCCGTACATCGTGCCGGTGCTGGCCATCGTCGAATCGATCCGGCCGCGCCCGCAGGACATCCAGCACGTCGCCGGGCAGGGTGAAGTGCTGTTCTTCCGCAACGAGTACCTGCCTCTCTACCGCCTCTACGAATGGCTCGGCCACGAGCCGCGGGTCACCCAGCCGGAGAAGGGGATCGTCCTGGTGGTGGAGGATCGCGCCGGCCGGCGGGCGCTGCTCGCTGACGACCTCCTGGGCCAGCAGCAGGTGGTGATCAAAAACCTGGAGGACAACTTCACCAAGCTCCCCGGCATCTCCGGCGCCACCATCCTTGCCGAGGGCAACGTCGCCCTCATCCTCGACCTCCTTGGCCTCTACGATTACCGGCAGGCCGCCGCGGGTGGAGTGGTGGCATGACCCCGGTGGGCGAGATCGCGGCGCTCAGCCCGGCGGTCTTCGAGCAGATCCGCCGCCATCTCGAGGGCGAGGTGGGGCTGAGCTTCGCCGACAACAAGCAGACCCTCTTCCGTTCCCGCCTGGCGCGGCGGTTGCGGGAGCTTGGCCTCGACACCTTCGAGGCGTACGCCGACTACCTCACCGCCGCCGGCGGCAACTCGGCGGAGCTTTCCATTTGCGTCGACCTGGTGACCACCAACCTCACCAGCTTCTTTCGTGAGGCACACCACTTCGACGAGCTGCGCGCCACCTTCCTCCCCGCCCTTCTGGGCGCGTCCGGTCACGATCGGTGCGTGCGCCTCTGGTCGGCGGCGTGTTCCACCGGACAGGAGCCATACAGCCTCGCGATGGTGGTGCGCGACGCCCTCGCCGGCCACCCGGGCTGGTCCGCGGAGCTCCTCGCCTCGGACATCAACACCGGGGTCCTCGGCGTCGCCAAGCGCGCCGTCTACACCGCCGGCGAGGTGAAGCAGGTGCCAGAGTCGCTCCTGCGCCGCCACTTCCAGCGCGGCACGGGGGAGAACGCGGGTCGCTTCCGGGTGCGCTCGGAGACCGCCCGGCTGGTCCGCCTGCAGCAGATCAACCTCCTGCGGCCCCTGCCCAGCTTTGCCGCCCCCTTCGACGTCGTCTTCTGCCGCAACTGCCTCATCTACTTTGCGCCCGCGGAACAGGAGCGGGTGGTCCACGTCCTCGCCAAGACCCTGCGTCCCGGCGGTCTTCTCTTCCTCGGCCACTCCGAGTCCGCGCCGCCGGACTGTCCCGAACTCGAACGCCTGCCACGCACGGTCTATCGCAAGAAGGGCTAACCCAGCGTCGATCCACTCCCGCCTCGCCAACCCACCGGAGCAGCCATGTCCACTGAACCCACCACCACCTCGCCCCCGCCGTCGGTCGTCGATCGCGACGACGACGGTTACGACAACATCTTCGACATCATCAACTTCTCCGCCCAAGGGGCGTCGCGCCAGTACCTCACCTTCAACCTGGGTGAGGAGCGGTACGGCCTGGAGATCCTCAAGGTGCAGGAGATCATCGGCCTAACCCGGTTCACCCCCTTGCCCAACATGCCGCCGCACGTGCGCGGGGTGATCAACCTGCGCGGCACGGTGGTGCCGGTGGTCGACCTCCGTTCCCGCTTCACCATGGAGCCACGTCCCTACGACAAGCTCACCTCGATCATCGTCACCAACGTCGGCGGCAAGACGCTCGGGATCGTGGTGGACACGGTGGCCGACGTCATGGGAATCCCGGAGGACGCGATTCAGAACACGCCGTCCTTTGCCGCCAGCCAGAAAATCGCCAGCAACTACATCCACGCCATCGGCAAGGTGGGCAACACGATGGTGATCCTCCTTGACCTCGAACGTGTCCTCGACATCCCCGACCTCACCCACCTCAGCCCCTGATCCAAGCACAGTCCCACCTCGCCGCCGCCCTCCGCGGGTTTCCTAGACAACGCCGAGCCCCGCCTCCACCCCTGTTGTTTTTACCTGCACCGCGAGATCGCCATGAGCCCAGCCACACCGCTTGCGACCGCCCAAGA
>Ga0210058_1000133_pt1 | contig 72322 bp, 69 predicted proteins | sample CryGeymeta201511_FD_183979 | JGI IMG/M metagenome (GOLD analysis project Ga0210058, IMG submission 183979) | Groundwater microbial communities from Crystal Geyser aquifers in Utah, USA - Crystal Geyser metaG 2015-11 (SPAdes) (version 2) | ecosystem: Environmental > Aquatic > Deep subsurface >...
AACTTACCAAGTGTGAGAGCAGAATCCCATCCATCAACTTTCCCAACAACCCCCCCATCCGGCTCCCAAGCCACCCATCCGCTTCACACTTCTCACCACCCCTCTCAATCTTTTCAATTTGCAAAAATATAAGCTCAAAAATGGGTTTATTTAGTGTTACTCTGTACACATGTTATACTATATAGGGTGTAGGAGGATGTGGTAGGTATATTTTTATGTATATCACGCGTACAAGTATCACATTCGTGATACTACTTAGCATGTGTATGGGAGGTGCGGTATTGTGGTATGGGTGGCATCGCGTGCAAACGTACAATACATCCTTGTATATGTCGTCGGATGATAATACGAAAAAATTTAGCATACGCATCATAGACGAAGGAACATTTCCAAATTACACACATAAAGAAACAACTATCACGGATAGAGGTAGAGTGGTAAGTATACGTGCTCTCTACCGACAGAGTGGTGAATTACTCACAGAACCCTTGATTTCAAGAGAGAGTTTTACCATGACGGAAAGTGAAATAAAGGCGATAGGACAAGCTTTGGTTGATGCCCGTCGCATCACTTTTGCCAATACATACGGAAGTGGAAACGTTCCGGATGTGCCGTCTACCATATGGGAGATCGCAGTCGAAGGGAAAAAACAAACCATCAGAGTGCACGCTGACGCGATTGTACCAAAAGAATTGAACAACCTTTTTACATTGATATATGATGCACTCCAGGCGATACATGAGAGAAGCCCGGAGGAAGATTTGTGCAATAAAACGAGAGGGTTTTTTGATTTAAAAGATTGTCCTATCTGCCCGCCAATGGCAAGGTGCGAAACATGCGATACAGGTTGCCAGTGTCCCCAAGGGACGGTTTGGAATACAAAAATAGGATGCTTTATTGCCCAATGAGCGTTCTATGGTTGCAAACAATAAAAAAAACAATATTTTGATGTGCGATCGTTTGGCACTTACGTATATTATTGCACTGACCATTGCTTGAGTAAGTTTTTCTCCTGGAAATTTTATGCTTATCATATACATTGTTAGCGCAACGGTACTCGTAAGCCTCATTTCGTTTGTCGGCATCGTGGCGGTATATCGCAATGCAGTGTTTAAGGATGGGATGCTGAAAAAATTGATCAGTTTAGCTGCCGGTGCGCTTTTGGCAGTAACATTTTTGGATTTGCTGCCGGAAGCGGTAGAAGGTGTGGAAGATGCGCGTGCGGTTTTTATGATGGCTCTGGTAAGTTTTCTCCTGTTTTTCATTTTAGAAAAATATCTGCACTGGCACCATTGTCGTTGCATAGACCATGACCCGGAAGACCCGAATGCGAAACAACATCTGGTGCTAACCAATTTAATTGGCGATGGTGTTCATAATATCGTTGACGGCTTTCTCATAGCAACCGCGTTTATGCTGGATATGCGAATAGGCGTTATTACCACACTTGCCGTGATAGTACACGAAATACCCCAAGAAATATCAGATTTCGGCATATTACTCTATGCGGGCATGTCCAAAGCGAGGGCACTATTTTTTAATTTCCTCTTTGCTTTAACCGCAGTGCTTGGGGGTATCGTGTTTTATTTTTTTGGGCAGCATTTTTCACATCTTATTCCTTTTATGGCGGCCTTTGCTGCGGGAAATTTTATTTATCTTTCCGCATCCGACCTTATTCCAGAATTGGACGACGAAAAAAATGCGCATAACGTGATCATGCACACGGGATGGTTGCTTTTGGGTGTCGCGGTTATTTATGCCGTGAGCATCATCACCCCACACGTATAAGTATATACATAGGTATGACTGCAAAACTTTTCATACCCGTTATCTTAGGTACCAACCGCGAAGGACGGCAAACCGAAAATGTGGCACGATATGTCGTGGCAGCACTGAACAAACGTCAAGATGCCACAACCCAATTGATTGACGTGCGCACCTTTGTGTTGCTGGACAGCGACTACGGCATACGTCTCAAAGATCGGCATGCCGAGTATCGCAACAACATCGTGCGTGCGGACGGCTTGGTGCTCGTGGTACCTGAATACAACCACGGCTATCCGGGAAGCTTAAAATCAGTTTTAGATATACTCTTGGAAGAGTATCATCATAAAGCGGTCGGTATGGTTGGGGTATCCAACGGTCCATGGGGAGGGACGCGGGTGATAGAATCGTTGTTGCCAGTGGTACGCACACTTGGCTTGGTTGCCATAAAACTGGATTTGCATTTCCCCTTTGTTCAGGACGTGTTTACTGCAAAAGGGGTATTGAAGGATAAAAAAACATATGCCGTTCGCACAGCTCAATTTTTGGACGAGCTTGTATGGATGGCAATAACGCTTCGGCGGGGACGGAAAAAAGCGCAAAATATAAAAAGCATCTACGTTTCACAAAATTAAAAACTTAACGGTATGTTCAACATGCTGATAAAATTTATCATATTCCTGCTCGCGCTTATTGGCGCGGCAACAGTTGCGCTTCTTGTTTTTGTAGCGGTGCGCAATCCGCTCAACATACGCTCGACCATGATGCCAATAGTAACGTCGTACCTGCAGAACCGGCAACAGGATATGACAGCCACAACGAGCACGCAAGCCACGGATGCGGAAAATCTTGCCACAAGCTCTACCCCTATACTTCTTTCCGCTGAACAAAAGCAAGTGCTGGAAAAATTTGGCATTGATACGGCAAAGCTGCCAACTGAAATTTCGCCCGAGATGGAAGAGTGTTTTACGCAAAAACTCGGACAAGCTCGCGTAGACGAAATCAAAAAGGGTGAGACACCGAACGTCATAGATCTGTTCAAGGCAAAGGGATGTTTGTAAGTTTGTGTTATCCACAGACGCGGGTGTTGACCCAGTATGTAAAGACAGCTATATTTTCTAAGCAGGAATAATTCCTGTTTTAATTTTTAAGATTTATCAGTATGCAACAAAAGAATTTGCTCATTGGTGTCGTTATTGCCATTGTCGTGATTGTTGGCGGCGCGTATGCGTATAACTGGCAAAAAGACGGGCAGAATATCATGGAGGATAAAGTGCAGAGAGGTACCACGATAGAAGAAACTTCCTCGGGAGACGCAATGCCCCAAGCATTGCCGGAGAACAATCCAACAAATACCATGGAAGAAGAAAATACTGAAAATCCGGAAGGAGCAACGGATAGTATGACGCAAGATGGAGAAAATGCGGAGGGTGATTCCATGGCAGAATCTGTAAAAACCATCAATCTTACAGGGAAAAACTTCGCGTTTTCGCAGAATGAAATTCGCGTCAAGAAAGGTGACCGGGTAAAAATTGTTCTTACCAGCCAGGACGGCTTGCACGACTGGGTGGTGGATGAGTTTAATGCGGCTACCGAACAAGTAATGACCAGCAACACATCCTCTGTTGAATTTGTTGCGGATAAGGTCGGTACGTTTGAATATTACTGTAGTGTTGGACGGCATCGTGAAATGGGTATGAAGGGCAATTTAATTATTGAAGAATAACCGTACATAGGGATAGGGTATGATGAATGACCACCCGCACGCCATATCGGTATGCGGGAGGTTGATTGATCGGCAAAATTACATCGTGTAACGTTTTTGGGGTGCGGTGGCATACTGCATTGTGCAATCTTCACACAACTTTATTTTATTTATTTTCAGACGTTTTGCAGGTATCTTTGCAAGAAAGGCTAAGACTGTGCGAAACATAACTCTCATGCTATGTTACAAAGAATGTTTATCTATTTTTGTATGGCGATGATGTTGGTTCCCGCGCTTACCATGGGCACTGTGGTTCATGCCGAAGACCAGCTCATCGGGCAGATTATTCAGGGGTCCGGCTCTACACTGTACTATGTAGGTGCGGACGGGAAACGCTATGTTTTTCCCAACGAAAAGACGTTCAAGAGCTGGTTTGATGATTTTTTGGTCGTTGAACAAGTGCGTGACCAACAACTCGCCCAACTGCCGCTTGCCGGCAATGTACGTTACAGACCCGGTGCGCTCTTGGTGAAAATACAAACCGATCCCAGAGTTTACGCGGTGTCACAAAACGGCGTGTTGCGCTGGATTACCACGGAATCTCTTGCAAGAAAGTTTTATGGTGACCAATGGAATTTGCTGGTTGATGACGTGCCGGATGCGTTTTTTGTGAACTATACCGTTGGGAACTCTATAGCTTCAACAACTGACTACGACCCCGAAGCGGAAGAGGATACGAACCCCACAATTGGTGATGATTTGGGTTTTAGGCATATTCGGCAGATTGCGCATGCGCAAGCTAGGCAGATGCAAGAGTGCCAGTGGCTCAATCGAGCGGTATGGCGCCTCCAAAAGCGAATTGCGCACCTTGGACTAGAAATTGGTGCCATTGGAACTGATTTGCTTGAACAATGTGTTGCAGCCGTCAACGACTCCGGCAATGCGCATGAGAAGAAAGTTACGATCTGCCACATACCCCCCGGAGATACTGAAGACTCGCGTACCCTAACGGTTGGCAAATCCGCAGCAGCAGCACATTTGACGCACGGAGATACGGTCGGCGCATGCACACATGACGGCGATCAGGATGACACTGCCGCACCGGTAATAAGCGGTATAGGATATTCCGCATCGTCAACAAGCGCACGCATTACATGGATTACGAATGAGAACAGCAAGAGTGTTGTACGCTACGCGCAGAGTCATCTGGCAAGTGCAACGACGACCCTGGAAGTTCATGACGGCACACCAGTGCAGGCACACAGTGTTAATCTGTATGGTCTTGTGCCGAGTACCACCTACTACTTCATAGTTGCGTCGTCTGATGGTTCGGGAAATATGGCAACGAGTGCTGAACATGCCTTGACCACCGGAGTTGGCGCGGACGACACCACTCCGCCGGTGATCAGCGCTGTATCTTCCGATGTGGCAACATCAACAGCCGTTATTACGTGGACGACCAATGAGAACAGTACGAGCAGCGTTACCTTTGCGGATGAAAGTCTGGCAACGGCAACTTCAAATTCAGTTGTCAACAATGCATCAATGGTAACGTTTCACGCGATTACCCTTTCCGGTTTAACGCCCGCCACAACTTACTACTACAAGGTGACTGCGGTTGATGGGCATGGTACTAGTGCGACGAGTACCCAATATTCTTTTGCCACGGACATGCTCGCAGATGTGACACCACCAGTTGTAAGTACTCTTACCGCAACTCCGAGTACGACTACCGCGCAGATTCTCTGGACAACGAATGAGTCAAGTACGAGCCGCGTCGTATATGCGCTGGAAAGCCTCACGACGGCAACCTCAACCGAAACGGTACAAAATGTGATGCTCGTAACAAGTCACAGTATCAACCTGACTGGACTTACGGCAAGTACCACATACTACTTTATTGTCCAGTCTGCAGACGTATCCGGCAACAGCGCAACCAGTACGGAAGATACGTTTGTTACGGAATAAGATCGTTGCGCACCAACTTTACCCTGCCCAGGGCGTCTGCAAACTGTCATGCAGACGACAAACCACCCCGACTGCGCATCGGGGCGGTTTTATGTAAAATTTTTATCTTGTGTTAAGCGGCTTTCTGTAAATTTCGCAAGCACGACGTGCAAACCTTGGTTTTTTTGCCGTCAATGGTTTTTGTCTGTAGATTGATATGTTGTCGGCGTAACGTGCCAATGTTGGAATGGCTGCGGCTCTTGGCGCGCAAACTGCCGCGCCCACATACCGCACATGTTCTTCCTGCCATAGAGGTATAAGGGTGGATTTTTTTAGTATATCATGTACGCTGGAAAAGCTCGCCAATGAGTGTAGCACATATCAATTATTTTGACAACACGTTGACAAAATGATATCAAAACGTTCATACTATATAGCCTAGGGGAGTAATTTGTCCATACATCCTCTATCCTGCTAACGTATCCTATCTCTCTATGTCCACAACTATCCTTCTCCTCTTCTTTTTTCTCGTGATTGTACCTTCAGCCATTATGCACGAGTATGCGCATGGCTGGATGGCGGATAAACTGGGAGACCCTACGGCCCGCTATGCGGGACGTCTCACAATAAACCCCATTGCGCATATTGATCCGGTTGGTACTATTTTGTTGCCGATGCTCATGATTATCAGCAATATCCCGTTTCTCTTTGCCTACGCTAAACCGGTTCCCTACAATCCCTATAATCTGCGCAACCCAAAGCGCGATGCCGCGTGGGTTGGTGTTGCGGGACCATTGGCGAATTTGGCGATTGCGGTTACGGTCGGTCTCATGATACGATTTTTACCACCGAGCAATTTTACGCTTTTGTTGAGTATTATTGTGTATGCCAATGTACTGCTCATGGTATTTAACCTGGTGCCGATACCTCCCTTGGATGGCTCAAAGGTTCTGTACGCACTGTTGCCCGACTCGCCGCAAATGTTACGTTTTAAAATGCTGTTTGAACAATACGGCGTCTTCTTTCTCCTCATATTCATATTTTTCTTTTTTCAGCTGATTGTGCCGATCATCAGTTTTATCTACACTGTGATAACCGGAAGCGAGTCACTATTCTAATATGACCGTTGTACTTTATAACTCCCTGACGCGAAAAAAAGAACCGTTTGTACCGATAAAAAAAGATCACGCGGGTCTCTACACGTGTGGTCCTACCGTCTATCATTACGCGCATATCGGCAATTTACGCAGCTACATATTTGAGGACGTGCTCAAGCGTGTGCTGACGCTTGACGGCTATACGGTCAAGCATGTCATGAATATTACGGATGTGGGACATTTAACATCAGATGCAGATGAGGGTGAGGACAAAGTAGAACGCGAAGCAAAGAAGGAGGGGAAGACCGCGTATGGGGTAGCTGATTTTTATACGCGAGCGTTCTTGAACGACCTGCAAAGGCTCAATATCATAAAACCGGATGTGATGCCGAAAGCAACGGCGACCATTGCCGAACAAATTGATTTTGTAAAAAAACTTGAGAAAAAGGGCTATACGTATGAGACCTCGGATGGTGTCTACTTTGATACGAGCAAAGTACATGATTATGGCAAACTTGTACGGCTTGATGCGCAGCAGTTGCGTCCCGGAAGCCGCATTGCGCTTGGGGAGAAAAAGAACCCGACTGATTTTGCCGTGTGGAAATTTTCCAAGCATCCCGGAGAGCGGGCTATGGAGTGGGAAAGTCCGTGGGGTGTCGGTTTTCCTGGTTGGCACCTGGAGTGTTCGGTCATGTCCATGATACATCTTGGTGAGACGTTTGATTTGCACTGCGGCGGTATTGACCACATGCCGGTACACCACACCAATGAAATAGCGCAAAGCGAAGCGGTTACCGGCAAGCCGTTTGTCAACTACTGGCTGCACGGCGAATTTTTGGTGATAGATGAGAAGCGCATGGGAAAATCCGAGGGGAATTTTGTAACTTTGGGTGAACTTGAGAAAAGGGGATTTTCGCCTTTGGCATATCGCTACATGGTGCTTGGAGCACACTATCGTACCAAGCTGAATTTTACCTTTGAGGCGCTTGCGGGCGCGCAACACGCACTGGATAAGCTGTACCGCTACGCGCAAGATTTTGGTAAACCGTCCATCGGTTGCGCGGAGTATGAAGAAAAGTTTTTGGAGGCGGTGCATAATGATTTGGACACGCCAAAAGGATTGGCTCTGCTTTGGGATTTGGTAAAATCTGATTATCCGGCTGGCGCAAAGAAAGCCAGTATGGTGTATATAGACAAAGTGCTGGGGCTTGGCTTTGCGGAAGTGGAGCCGCCGGTTGTTCCCAAAGAAGTTAGCAAGCTTGTTGCGCAACGGGAAAATGCGCGAAAGAAAAAAGACTGGGCAGCAAGTGATGCGTTACGAAAAGAAATAGCGCAGCTTGGATTTACGGTTGAAGACATACGAGAGGGAGCCATAGAGATGCACAAGTTACGAGAAATGTAACACGACCTGTATACGGAAAAAACAAAGAGTCCATATCCTGCATAACAAACGCGACCACCCAGATCGCGTTTGTTATCAGAAATTGAAAAAATGTTACACCAAACTACGATCGTAGGAATGTGATACATTACTATCTGGGTAGATTACTATCTGGGTAGATTAGTGTCGGGGGAGAGTGGGGATCGTGTATGTAGCGCTTTGACTTGCAAGACGTTGCATAAATTGAAGGTATCGGGTAGTATCGCTAGAGATCCTGGTAACGCAAACTATGCAAAACTTTTGGAAAAATTTACAAAAACCCATTGTAACGCTTGCGCCGATGGCGGGATATACCGATTCGGCGTTTCGGCTGTTGTGCCGTCAGCACGGAGCGGATGTGGTGGTGTCTGAATTCGTGCATACGACCGCCCTGTATTACAACTCAAAAAAATCCCTAGAGCTTTTGCGATTTGATGAGCGGGAACGGCCGTATGTGGTGCAGATTTTTGGCAAAATACCGGAGCACTTTTCTGCGAGTGTGAAAAAGATAGCGCAAGAGCTGCAGCCAGACGGCATTGATATTAATTTCGGCTGTCCCGCGAAAAAAGTATTTAACCACGGGGCTGGCGCCGCATTGTTTTTACAACCGGATGTAGCGAGGAGTATTATTAAAAGTACGGTGGAAGCAACCGATTTGCCGGTATCACTCAAACTGCGGATCAGTGTCAAAGACGCAAGCGCGGTTGATTTTGTAAAGCGTATCAAAGACCTGCCCCTTGCGGCGCTGACTGTTCATGGCAGAACGTATGAGCAAGGGTTTACCGGAGGTATAAATTTTGACCAGGTGGCGGCAATTAAAGAACTCGTAGGAGATATTCCTGTTTTGGCAAATGGCGGTATCATGAAGCCCGAAGATGCCAAAGAGGTGCTTCAACGAACGAGAGCTGATGGCGTGGCTTTGGGGCGCGGTACCTTCGGCAAGCCGTGGATATTTGAGCAGATAAAATCATATTTTGCTACAGGCGTCTATAAGGAATACACGTTGGAACAGGTTAAAGAAGTTGCGCGTACTCATGCATGGTATCTTTTTGCAACAAAGCAACAGCATGGGCTTATTGAATTGCGCAAGCACTTGGTGAATTATTTCCGCGGTTTTCCTGGAGCATCGCACGTGCGGCAACAACTGGTACGGGTTGCAACACTTGAGGACGTGGAGTGCATATTAGCGAACTATACCCTACTTGGAAAGCAAGTTTCCAAGTAATCCGGGCAGGTATTATGATAAAAAAATCTCTGGCAAGTGTTTTGCGGAGAATTGTTTGTAAGCTGGATAAGGTGAAGCGTTACTGCTTTATCCAAATGATTTTATTACTATTCGGGTTGGTGATGACACGAATAGCGTCCGACTCCCAGGGAAGCGGTTTGTCCTGCACATCAGTGATGTGTAATGACACAGTCTCTTTTTTTATGATATGTACGTATGGCACATGAACTACGCCCTCTTGTACGGTAACTCGCCGTCCTCGAGGCGTAGAAATTTTTTGAATTTCGGTGGACTCTGGTTCTCTGATAAGAGCAAATGATGCAGGTCCGTCATAAGAGCAATAGCCGCTTCTATGCAAGAAAGGTATTTCGTTTTCCATAAGAAATCTCCTTTGCGAGATGTTTGGGTTTTATGCCTCACGTATTTTTCGTAAGTGGGACCACGGATCCGTTACTCTCTGCTTGCCCAGTTCTTTCTCCCGTAATAGCAGATACTCGTCTTCCCAATTCTGCCATATTTCCTGATACACAGCATCACGCTCAAATACGGTAATACCCTGCTCCTTTACTATTACCACCTTATCCAACCGCGGCCGCCTATTGTGCAGTCCATATTCGTAAAACTCAATGTACGAATTTCTGTCTTCCTGATAAACGCGGATACAGATCATGGGCTGGGGATGATGATTGAGAATGTGCAACTCCACTTCTCGCTCGGGGATAGTTGCATCTGGCGCATCATTATATGCACTATACGAGAAAGAGAAAAACATCCATGAGCAAAGAAAGAGCAGTTTGGAAGGTGTGCAGAGAAATTTCATGCGGTGCTCCTTATAAGAGATGTTGCTGCAGTGTTAATGAGCATGGGGCACAACGAGCTAAAAAACATAGCCCGCGGCTATGTTTTTGTCAACGTGAAATCGGTACGTACTATCGTGTGTTTCACCGTAACAACAGAGCTATGTACACACTTCTCGCTGCAGGCTGCGTACGTTTTACTTGAGCCATCCTTTCCGTTTAAAATAGGTGAACATGCCAATAGTGCCAACCAGCATAATGGTAACGATATACCAAAACCCGTAACGACTGTTGACCAGCGGCATATCGACGGCATTCATCCCAAAAATTGCCGCTAGTAAGGTAAGGGGAAAAACGATAACCGAAAAAATAGTCAGTGTTTTCATGACTTGGTTCAAGCGAAAAGATATGAGCGACTCGTTAGTTGCATGCAGTGCGTCAATTGTTTCGCGCTGTGCCGCAAGGATGTCCCAAATATTCACCGTCAGGTCTACCAAATTTTGATAGTATACTTTCAGCGTATCCGTGTCAAAAAATTTTGCGTTTGCTTTCATCAGGTTCTTGATGATATTGCGGTGCGCCGACATGGTGTTGCGAAAGTTGACAATACTGGTTTTTACGGTGAGAATTTCGCCGACCATCTGTTTTTCATTCCCCGTAAAAATATTCATTTCAATATTCTTAATATCCAGATCGGTATGATCCAGCATGGGAAAACAGTATTCCAACAAGCGATCCAAAATCTCATACAACAGCACCGCGGAGTTTTCTCCTAAAAATCTTGTACGTACCGTATCGGACGCGGAAAGTTCTTCATAAAATCTTTTAATGACGGGAAACTCATTGCGATGGACGGTGATGAGAAAGTGTTCGTTGATGAAAAAATCAATTTCCGCCTGTTCTATAGCGCGGGCATGTTTATTGTACACGGGAAAAAGGAGAATCATAAACAGATACTCCTGATATATACTTAACTTAGGTCGTTGAGCGGAACCTGCACAATCTTCCAAATCCAACGGATGGAAGGCGAATGCTTTGCGCAGCCACTCAATTTCCATTTTGCCGGTGCGATCCACGTTGTGCCACGTGGTCGTTGCTTGCAAGGTATTGATTGGCATAGGAAAATACATTGGAAGTAGGGTACTTCTTTCTTCCAGATAGCAGTATAGCACATTTTTACCAGGTAAACAAAATAGAAACATACTTGGCGCATAAACTGAAATTATGGTATACTGCATCTGTCTATGTACAACCCGTTACGTAAATTGCGTGGAGTTGAAGCGGAGCCTATAGGCACCAAGGAACGTGTGCCTGTATCAGGCGGAGAGAGGAGTGCGGAAGTACTGCCGCCGCGCGAACATCCCGAAACCAAGCAGCATACTCCTGAAACCGAACAGCGCATCGGGACTCCTGTGGCGTCGGTAACCGCCTCTGCGGAGAATCAACCATCCGACATTCCGCAAGGCATACCCATCATTCCCTTGGGATTGATAGAAAAAATACTGGAACAGGATATGCAGGAAATTTATTTTCAACTTCCGCCGGACGTGAAGCCTGTATTTAAGGCCAGAGCGGAAGAAGCGGCGCGCAGCATACAGCAGATTCTACAAAAGGCAAAGAGTACGCTATCGCAAATTCGCGAGGTTATTATCAAATGGCTACAGGTCATTCCGGGCGTGAATCAATTTTTTATTGAACAGGAAGCAAAGCTTAAAGCGGAGAAAATATTTAGATTGCGGAAGGATAAACCATAACCGTCGGCAGAGCTATAACACCAAGATTTGTTGTTACCGCTGTTAGGGTCATTGTCATTGTTTCATTGTACTACTGTGTCTTTCATTTTCCTCATATTTGCCATGTTTGGCATCGTATTGCTGTGCATAGCGGAGGCGATCGCCGGTTTTTTACTGTTTCGTCACCACGTGCGCAAGGTTCATAATATTCCCTCATCACTTGATGAAACGGTTTTTTTGGTGCGCGTACCGAAAGAAACAACCAAATCCATGCATGAGGAATTAACGCTGCAACAGATGCAAGAGGGCATTGCCCTTATGGAAGGATTCGCGAGCAATCTCGGCGGGCTAAAGGCGCAACGGGGACTTAATGCCATGATATTCGGGAGAACGGATCATCTGTCTTTTGAAATGGTGGCGCACAAAGGCCATATCTATTTTTATGTAGTAACGCCGCGCTATCTTTCACGCTTTCTGGAACAACAACTCTTGGCGCATTATCCGGATGCGGAAATGACGCTTGTGGAGGACTACAATATCTTTTCGCCGCAGAGTGCTATTGAAGGCGCGTACCTGAGACTGCGGCGGGAGAACATGTTTCCCATTAACACCTACCTTAAAATGCAGTCGGACCCTTTGAACGCACTTACCAACGCGTTAAGCAAACTGGACAAAGACTCGGGTGCCGCCATTCAGTTCGTGGTAAGATCCGCAAAGAAGGAATGGCACATCCGCGGCCGTAAAGTGGCGAGCGCGATGCTCCAGGGAAAAAATCTCAAAGAAGCGATGGGTAAAGGGGGTAAGTCCGGCTGGGGCGGCATCATGAAACAGCCGGGAAGCGATTTTTTACACGGGGGAGTAAAAAAACATTATCCCTACGAACAAAAAAAAGAAGCGGAAATTTACCGCCTCTCACCCATGGAAGAAGAAATGGTGCGGGGGTTGGAAGAAAAAACAAGTAAAGCGGGACTGGATGTCAACATTCGCGTTGTGGTCGCGACACCTACGCCCGAGCAAACCAAAGCGTACCTGCAGGCAATTACCGACGCATTTGCGCAATACAATATCTATGAATATGGCAATGCGTTTGAGCGCGTGGTGCCGGTCATGGCGCGCGGCAGAAACAAACTCATTGATGATTTTATTTATCGTATTTATGAAGACAAATACCGCATCATCTTTAATGCCGAAGAGCTTGCGACTGTCTACCATTTTCCGCTTCCCTCAACCGAAACACCGAACATTGTATGGTTAGGCGCCAAGCGCGCACCCGCGCCATCCGATCTACCGACCGCAGGCGTTCTTCTGGGAAAAAACAGCTATCGCGGAGAAGACCACGATATTTACCTATTGCCTGAAGACCGTCGCCGTCACGCCTATGTTATCGGTATGACGGGTGTGGGAAAATCGGTACTCCTTGCCGAGATGGCGCGCCAGGATATTGCGGCGGGACACGGCGTGTGCGTCGTTGACCCGAACGGCGACCTTGTTGAAGACGTGCTGGCAACCGTGCCGGAGAGCCGCGCGGAAGATGTGATTCTCTTTGATCCCGCGGATGTTGACAGGCCCATCGGCCTGAATATGCTAGAGGCGGAAACACTTGATCAGCAGGATTTTGCCGTGCAGGAAATGATCCAGATTTTTTACAAACTCGTGTCCGATCCCAACATGATCGGACCTATGTTTGAGCATAATATGCGCAATGCCATGTTGACGCTCATGTCGGATAAACAAGACCCGGGAACGATCACGGAAATTCCACGTATTTTCACCGATACCGAATTTCAAAAATATAAGCTGCAGCATGTTACGGATCCCATCGTGAGATCATTTTGGGAAAAAGAGATGGCGAAAACGTCCGATTTTCATAAATCGGAAATGCTCGGATACCTCATTTCCAAAGTGGGGAGATTTATAGAAAACTCTATGATGCGCAACATCATCGGTCAGCCGGTATCTGGATTCAATTTCCGCGACATCATGGACAAGCGTAAAATACTGCTGGTGAATCTCTCCAAAGGGAAGATAGGAGAGGTGAACAGCATGCTCTTGGGTCTCATCATCGTTTCCAAACTACAAATGGCGGCATTTGGTCGTGCGGCGCTTCCGGAAAACGAGCGAAATGATTTCTATCTCTACATTGACGAGTTTCAAAACTACATAACGGATAGTATTGCGGTCATACTCTCCGAAGCTCGCAAGTACCGGCTGAACCTGACGCTTGCCCACCAGTATTTGGGGCAGCTCGTGCAAGGTAATGATACGAAAATTCGGGATGCGGTACTGGGTAACGTGGGTACGATGATAACGTTCCGCATTGGCATTGAGGACGCGGAGATGCTGGCAAAACAGTTTGCTCCGGTGTTCCACGAGTATGATTTGGTGAACATTGACAGATTCCACGCGTATGTTAAGTTACTCGTGCATAATACGGTGCAAAGGGCGTTTCACTTGTCTACTTTTCCGCCAGTCGCGGGAGATAAGGAGCGCGCCAAGCGTATTCGCGAACTGTCCCGTATGAAGTACGGAAAACCTCGGGTGGACGTTGAAGCTGAAATACTGCGCCGCAGCAAACTGGGAGGATTGGGAGAAAAAACTCCGGTTGCGGCGACTGAAAGGACACCTTAGGGTTTAGTGCAAAACTCCAACAAACACCCATGTAATTTTTATACATAACATAGCACCCATTAACAAACATATGGACCAAACACAAAATCAAACGCTTCCGTTAGACACCACAGTAAAAAACAAACAAGAGGAACACAAACAGGTAAATGACGTATTACATGAATTGGACAGCGAACTGTTCTCCATCTCGGAATCCGCGAAGCCGGCGGATGTGACTCCCCATGCCGTTTCAGGACACCCTGATGCTGATGCGCACGATCATAAGTATGCGGTCGTACTCTCCATCTTGCACGAAATGCGCGACAACATACGCTCGGCCATTGAACTCTTGGAAGGCACCGGAGTGGCACCACGCAGCATAGATCACCATCATCATGATCCAACCGCATCCTTTATATCTGCCAATGTAGTAGAAGGCGTGTTTAACGGCCAACACATGATTGGCACCGATGGAAAAGAATATACAGTTCCCGCAAATTATGCGTCCAAGTCAAAATTGGTGGAAGGGGATGTGCTCAAACTCACCATTACCGCAGAAGGTAAATTCATCTACAAACAGATCAAACCGATTGAGCGTAAGCGCGTTATCGGCACGCTCAAGCAGGACGCGGAAACTCACCAGTATCGCACGGCAGTTGAAGGGAAAGAGTGGCATGTGTTGACCGCAAGTGTTACCTATTACAAAGGAAGCGAGGGTGATGAGGTGGTGCTTTTGGTTCCCGAAATCGGTGAGAGTTTCTGGGGTGCGGTGGAAAATATCATGAAAAAGGAATCAGGAACCAGCTTGTAGAGAGCGCAGCATCTTCAAGATGCACATACAATAAATTTCTAGGTCATTCCCGCGAACACGGGAATCCATTATATTTCAACAAACTGGATTCCGCGTCGCGCGCAAAATGACCGGAGGATAATGTCACTTGCACTCTATCGAAAATACCGACCGCAGACGTTTGGCGAGCTGGTCGGCCAGCAACCAATTAGAATTACGCTGGAGCAACAGGTAAAAAGCGGGCGTGTCGGACACGCCTATCTTTTTGTCGGGCCGCGCGGGGTTGGTAAAACCACAACCGCCAGAATTTTGGCAAAAGCGCTGAATTGTGAAAACCGTAAAGCAGGGGACGCGGAACCCTGCAATACATGCGTTTCCTGCACGAGTATTACGAAGGGAAGTTCGCTCAATATTTTAGAGATTGACGCGGCATCACATACGGGCGTGGACAATGTACGCGAGGTTATCATCAACGGCGTGCATGTGGTAACCCAAAAAGACAAGTGGAAGATATTTATTATTGATGAGGTCCACATGCTCTCTACCGCGGCATTCAACGCCCTCTTAAAAACATTGGAAGAGCCGCCGCGATACGTAGTGTTCATTCTTGCGACAACAGAATCGCACAAGGTTCCCGCAACCATTATTTCCCGCTGTCAGCGTTTTGATTTTAAATTAGTGGCGCAAGACGCGCTTACGAAACGCGTGCGTCTGCTGGCCGATTACGAGGGTATGAAGCTCACTGACGGGGTGGTTGAGCGAGTGGTGCGGGAAGCGCGTGGCAGCGTGCGGGATGCGGAATCGGTGCTGCAGCAGCTGGCATCGCTTGAAGAAAAAAACATTGCGGACGAATTGGCGGACTTATTATTTCCAGCTTCCGATATGGAGGCGGTGGTCGTTTGGTTTGAAAGTCTTGCGAAAAAAAATGTTGCCGCTGCCATAGATCATTTGGAAGCCGTGCACGGTGCAGGGATTGATGCGGGAGCATTTTTGGGAGACGCGCTATACTTGGCGCACCATTTGCTGCTTGCACAAACTTCGGCCAAGAAGATTGCAGTCGCGGATGTGGACGCGAAAATATTCCCGCGTGTGCAGGAATTGCAACAGCGTTTGCATGTAGAACGGCTACTACGGCTTGTCGCGTTGTTATATGAAGCGCAGGACCTGGTGCGTACGTCAACCATACCCCAATTACCCGCAGAAGTTGCTACGGTGAAGTTTTGCGGCGATCTGTCGCAATCCCATGATGAAGATACGGGGAATGATCCCGGCACAATCCCAAAAAGAGCAGCAACTCCTCAACCGCAAAAAACAGAAGTCCTGCAAAAGAATGAATCGGTTGAAATTGAAAAAGCAGAATCGGATGCGGTACAAGCAGAGCCGATACAACCCAAAAAGGAAGGAGATATATCGCTTCCTTTAGCGAGGTTGCAGGAGAAGTGGCATACGCTTGTTACGCAAACAAAAAAGTACAACCACGCTCTGCAATTTTTGCTGGAAGGGAGCACTCCATTTGCATGCGAGAATGGGTGCTTGACTTTTGGTGTCGGCTATAAAATGCACGCGGACAAGCTACGCGATACGAAGATGCGCAATGCGCTGGTACGCGCGGTTGAAGATGTGTATGGCGTAACGGTGCGCATCCTCCCGGAAGTCGGCAAAGGAGCGAACGGCTTGGGAAACGGCATGGCGCATCCCATGCAACCATCTGATGACCTGCACTTACAGGAGTTGGTTAAAAAGTTTGGCGGGCAGATAATTGAGTAAATGGAAAATTCCTATGGTCACGTAATATGAAGTTTTACGTAGCAATCCTCTTGAACATACCCCTGTTTTTTGCTAGACTAAGTGCGCTTTGACGAATTCTTGTATCCAATATTGCGGGATCGTCTAATGGTAGGACGACTGGCTCTGAACCAGTTAATCTAGGTTCGAATCCTAGTCCCGCAGCCACACTGTATGCACCGGAAAGTCAAAAAAATATTCCACCCGAAAGAGGTGATGGAAGGTGCGGGCGTGCGTCTGCATCGCTGTTTTGGCTATGCGGAATTACCCCTGTTTGATCCATTCTTACTGCTGGATGATTTCGGAAGTGATAATCCAAACGACTATCTCGCTGGTTTTCCCTGGCACCCGCATCGCGGCATAGAAACCATTACCTATATCATGAAAGGTGATGTAGAGCACCGGGACAGCATGGGTAACAAAGGCAGTATTAAAGACGGTGACGTGCAGTGGATGACGGCAGGTAGCGGTATTATCCACCAGGAAATGCCGCAAGCGGTTGAAGGGAAGTCGCAGGGATTTCAGTTGTGGGTCAACCTTCCAAAAAAAGATAAAATGATGCCTCCGAGGTATCGGGGTATTACGGCTCATGAGATTCCTGTGGTGAAAGAAGATGACGCGGAGGTTAAGGTGATTGCGGGAATGTATGCGGGAACACCGGGGAGTGTTACGAATCTTGTAGTGGATGTCATATATATAGATGTAACGGTGAAACCGCGGAAGTTTTTTTCTTATACTGTACCAAAGCATTACACTGCCTTTTTGTATGTTTTTCAGGGGTTGGTAAAGGTTGGTGATAGTTTGGCTTCTGTTGCACCAAGTGTTATACTAACTGAAACTCAGAGTGGTACTATCCAAGTTTCAGCGGGTGAGGGCGGCGCACGGTTTTTATTGGTTGCCGGAGAGCCGCTAGGCGAGCCTATTGCCTGGGGCGGTCCGATGGTCATGAATACGCAAGAGGAATTGCAAGAGGCTTTTGTGGCATACCAAAACGGCACGTTGGTCAAAAAGTAGGAAATATTTGCAAAAATCTATTCTCTTATTCGTACGCATAAGAGAATAGTAGGTACAGCGCCATGAAAAAACTTCTCTTTTTAGCCATTGTCATTGTAGCGGGAATTATTGTATGGCAGCGCTATGCCCCGCAGCGCACAACCAATACTCCCGTGCTTGGGCAGCCGGAAAATAATATCGTATACGTTACGGTCTATACAGGCGGTGGTGTTGAGACGGGAAAACTGCTCATACAAATTCCCTTTGTTTCGGATTTAAAGGCAGGTGATAAGCTCAATGTGGCGATTGACACGAGTGGTAACGGGGTATTGGAGAGTGGGGAGTATGTCATCACTGACCACCTGATACGGTCACGGGAAAATTTGAGCAGTGGCTATTACGCCGCAACTGATGTAACCATACAAAGCGACATGCAAGCCCGCGTGGTCGTTGCAGGAAGAACCTATAACGCGATGGTAGAAGCAAAAAGGGTTGAGGTTGGAAATCTCATGAACAAAAAGATCATTGACTCCCAGGGGAATTTGGTTCCGGATATAAGCATTACCCCAGCAAATGCACAGGATGATGAAAACCCTGAAGATTGAAAAAGGATTGGGTTAAAGAAGAATAATCCGGTGCTTTGGAGATGTATGGCGGTTTACGCTTCCTTGAAAATGAGGGTACGATACTCTCTATACAGCCGCTCTATGTTACAAAAAATCATTGGTATCAACATAGGTGTTATAGTACTTGCCGCGCTTGCCGCAGGTGGCATGCGGTATGTGGTGCATCGGGAAACGCCGCAAACACCCATTGCAAATAAACAAACGCCCGAAAGGAGTGTTCCGGGGACCCAAACGATTTCGCAGGAATACGTGACGGATAATATCGTCGTAACCGAGCCGCTTCCAGAAACAAGCGTAACCTCGCCACTCACGGTAAAAGGGCTAGCAAGAGGAACATGGTATTTTGAGGCGAGTTTTCCGCTGGTGTTAACGGACTGGGACGGCAGAATTATTGCGCAAGGGTACGCAATGGCATTGGACGACTGGATGACCGAAAACTTTGTGCCATTTGAGGGGAATCTTGAATTTATAAAACCGGAAAATATCGGCGATTTTAGCAAACGTGGCGCACTCATTTTACAAAAAGACAACCCGTCTGGATTGCCGGAATATGATGATGCGGTGGAATTTACCGTGTATTTTGCAGACAAGTAATTTGTGCAAATCTTTTGACTCTGTACGTCCGCAGGACGTACAGAGTCGGTAAATTGATTATTTTATTAACCCATATATCTATGAAAAATATCGCAATATTAGGAACCGGACAGGTAGGACAAAAGCTTGCGGTTGGGTTCCTGAAGAACGACTATTCCGTAACCTTTGGCACGCACCATCCGGATAAAACGATGGAGTGGCAAGACCCGTCGTTGGAAGGGTCAAAGGTACTTGCGTATGCGGATGCCGCAAAAATAGGTGATCTCGTGGTTATGGCGCTTAAGGGGACCGCGGCGGAGAGTGTTGTAACGGAAGTCATATCCGCATTACAGGAAAAAACCGTGATGGATGTAACCAATCCTATTGCGGATGTGCCGCCGGTTGACGGTGTCTTGAAGTTTTTCACGAATCTTGATGAGTCGCTCATGGAACGTCTGCAAAATATTGCACCCCAAGCACATTTCGTCAAAGCATTTAACAGTGTCGGAAATGCGCATTTTATCAATCCGCAATTCGGCACAACCCCGTCCATGTTCATCTGCGGCAACGATGCGGATGCGAAAAAGGAAATTGCCACAATCGTGCGCGCCTTCGGTTGGGACGTTGAAGACATGGGCAAAGCGACAGCCGCGCGCGCCATTGAACCCTTATGTATGTTGTGGTGTATACCGGGACTCTTACATAATGAATGGATGCACGCGTTCAAGGTGCTCAAGAAATAGGGTAGTGCGCTATAAAATAAATCGCTCGTTACACCGGATGCTTTGGTAAAAATCATTAAATTTCAATTGCCCGAGCATAATGCGCATACATTGCTCAAAAAAAATAACACAACACCCCGCTCATGAAACGGGGTGTACGTGTAGGGGAGAAATTATTTCTATTTCGCCCAAATAGCGGTGTAGTCGGTGTCGCCAGGTACAGCATGGTCGCCTCCCGGCGTGCCTGCTCCATCGCCGTTTGTCGTCGTAACAGGTACGACGAGATTGCCGCTGTTTGCTGTTTCCGGTACGACCGTGTAATCACCGGTTGCGCCGAGCGGTCCGGCTTGCGGGTTGTGCTCGCCTACGGCATCACTCGTGATGACAGGACAAACGAATGCGCCCGTCATTTCAACCGGAGCCGCGAGTGCGAAAGAAACGGAGGCAAACATCGCGAAAATCGCTATCGCGCATACTCCTGTCAAGGCGAGAGACCGTGAAAGTGCATGTGCATGTGGCATATAGGTGTATGAGAGTAAATAAAGATAACATTATCGCACTATCTCGACCTTTCCTGTTGCAGCATACATATTGTAAAGCAGACTTTACAATATGTCAAGTTGACTATACACAGTGTGTATGCTATACTCGCTCCATATGCAAGAAACCATACAAAACAAGGTTTATACGCTCCGTATGCGTAACGGAGCGACGCAAGAAGAGTTGGCCAACGCAGTTGGCGTAACACGCCAGACGATTATTGCCATTGAGAAGGGGAATTATACGCCTTCAGTTTTGCTTGCGTTGAAGATAGCACGCCACTTTCAACAACCCGTGGAAAAAATATTTACCCTAGTATAAAATCTATGAAGACCCTGTCCACTATCTGTAATGAAGTTTCCATTTCTATAATTTTCATTATACTCGCGACGCTCTTTTTGGATCCCTTCATGCTGTTCATGCCACACTCGTTTGTCTATCTGCTGCTCGCCGGTTTTGTAGTGGTTTTTGCCTTGTTCGCCGGGCTGCTTTGGAAAGAGCTCGCGCGTGATGAACGGGAGCAACTCCATGCCATGTTGGCAGGACGTATTGGCTATCTCTTGGGCACCGGAACACTCGTCGCGGGTATCATCCATCAAACCATATACGCGCGCCTGGATCCGTGGCTGGTAGCGGCATTGGCGCTTATGTTATTGGGCAAGCTCGGCGGGCATATCTATAGCAAGGAGCGCAAATAGCGTATTTCTTTTCTTGGGATTTACCCATGGAATAATTTATAGAGATTTTCATTATGGATCTTGCAACTCTCCCTTTGTGCATACAAGACGAACCACACTATCGCGCCCGCCAGATCAAGCTGGGTGTTTTTGTTGATCTTGCGGAAGATTGGAATGATCTTACTGCGCTACCAAAAAAACTGCGCGAAAAATTACAAAAAAATTGTTCTTTGCGCATCAGCGCGGAACTTTTTCCCGACAAAAATGTCGGTGCGGTAAAAGCGCTGATACGGCTTGCTGACGGAAAGCGTATTGAGACGGTACTGATGCGCCGCCGCGATGGTCGCAATACGGTTTGTGTTTCCTGCCAGGTAGGATGTCCCATGGGTTGCACGTTCTGCGCCACAGGTAAAATGAAACTCTTGAGAAGTTTGCAGCCGTATGAGATCGTGGAACAAGTGGTACTGTTTGCGCGGTATCTTAAAACAGAATGCGCGCGCGTGAGCAATGTCGTATTTATGGGGATGGGAGAACCGTTTGCGAATTACGACAACGTACTGGAAGCGGTGCGCGTCCTCAATGATCACGATGGGCTGAACATTGGCGCGCGGCATATTTCCCTTTCAACGTGCGGCATACTCAAGGGAATTCAGCGTCTTGCGAAGGAGCCTCTGCAAGTCAATCTTGCCCTATCATTGCATGCACCAGATGATGCAACCCGCCGCATGATTATGCCCGTTTCCCGATCGTATACCATTACGGCGCTGCTTGCCGGAGTTGATGCCTATACGCAGGCGACTCACAGAAAAGTGATGTTTGAGTACCTGTTGCTCGGGGGCGTGAATGACACAGACACGCACGCGCGCGCATTGGCAAAGCTCCTTACAGGGCGTTTGTGCATGGTAAATTTGATAGCGTACAATGCAACGGGTATGTACGCATCCGCCACCAAAGAGCGCATGCACTATTTCTCCAATGTGCTGCAGAAAGCGGGAATAGAAGCGACAATACGGTACCGCCATGGACGGGAAGTGCGGGGCGCATGCGGGCAGCTTGCCACCTCTAACGAGGATTTCATGTTACCATCAGATGTTGTGGCCAGTGCGGACGCGCCGGTATAATTATATTGCGGATTGTTACAGGGGAAATATGGAATGTAAAGTAAACTTGACATATTTTTTATTTGCACTATACTGTGGATAACCGACTCATACTTAATTTCCTATACCTATGGTTGATAACGTATCTCTTGGTGTAGCGCTTGTTGCGGGACTGGTTTCTTTTCTTTCACCGTGCGTATTGCCCATTGTACCAGGGTTTTTAGCCTATTTGTCTGGTGCTTCTTTACAAGAAAGCGGTGCTAAACAGCGTGCGAAGATTTTTATCAATAGCTTGTTTTTTGTCTTGGGTTTCTCCAGTATTTTTGCCGTACTTGGCGTACTTTTAAAAAAATATCAAGAAGTGAGTTACTTAATTAGGTAATGCTGTAGTATATATGACCGAAGAAAAAATCTATAAAACCGAAGAAGAGTGGAAAAAAGAACTCACGCGAGAGGAGTATGCGGTATTGCGTAAAAAAGGAACGGAGGCGCCTTTTACCGGTACATATGTAGATATAAAAGATGAGGGAATGTTTACCTGTAAAGCATGCGGTAATATGCTTTTTGCATCAGATACGAAATTTGATTCGGGGACGGGGTGGCCGAGTTTTGATGAAGCGCTACCCGGCGCGGTAGAATTTAAAGATGACGCTTCGCATGGTATACATCGCACTGAAGTCCTATGCGCAAAGTGTGGTTCATACCTTGGACATGTTTTTGATGACGGACCTACGACAACCGGCAAACGCTACTGCATCAATTCCGTCTGCCTCGCGTATGCCAAAAAAATTTGAATTCACTATCTTACGAAAGCAGCGTACGCGTCCATACTGTTTTTTATAGTATACCACGCCATGAAGGCGTGGTATACTACTGTATGAGCAATTATTTTTAGAAGTGGATTTACCACATAGAGGAGCATTGTACGATATGACGACGCCACAAGGCATTAAAGCGGTCGTGTTGGGCGGGGGAACGGGAATATTCACCGTTTTGAGCGGATTAAAACACTATGTCAATGCTATTACCGCGGTTGTAAATATGGTTGATGACGGCGGCTCCACTGGTGTTTTACGGGATGAACTTGGGGTGCTGCCTCCCGGCGATGTGCGACAATGCCTGGTAGCACTCTCATCCTCTCCTGAAATTGTACGAGAACTTTTTAATTATAGATTTCCCCAAGGAGCATTTGGCGGGCATTCATTCGGCAATCTCTTTTTAACCGCACTGGAAAAAATTACCGGTAGTTTTTCAGAAGCCGTGCACACTGCCGAGGAAATTCTTCATATTCAAGGTAAAGTTATTCCCGTTACGACTGATAACGTGCATTTGTGCCTCAAACTCAAAAACGGAACAGTAATTGAAGGACAGAACAGCGTTGACCAGTCGTTTTTTGACGTAGGTGATAAGCCGGAACTTTTTTTAAAACCCGCGGCGAAACTCAACCGGCATGCTGATACGGCACTCCGTACAGCAGATGTCATTGTCCTAGGACCGGGTAATATGTACTCATCACTTGTCCCGACACTCATGGTGGACGGAGTGGCGGATGCGCTTCGCGAATCAAAAGCGAAAAAGATGTATGTCTGTAATCTGGTGACCAAGCCAGGGCAAACGGACGGGTTTTTTGTGCATGACTTTGTCAATGAGATTGAGCGATATATTGGCGAAAATGTTCTTGATTATGTGGTGTACAACACTAAAAAACCTCATAAGGAACTCTTAGAAAAATATGCAAGGGAAGGAGAATACGCCGTAGAATTTGATAGTGAAGTCATGCAGGGAAAATTTTACCGCGCGGCAGGCGCGGAGTTACTTGCCGATGGTATTTATCAGCAAAATCCCGACGATACACTGTTGCATAGAACGCTTATCCGTCACGACAGTGAGAAGCTTGCGCGGCTGCTGTTCAAACTCTATTTTAGTTAGCTATGCGCATTACCTTTATTACAACCAATAAACATAAATTTGTTGAAGTTTCACAACTGCTGCGCGGGTATCAGATTGAGTTGGAGCATCTTGACCAATCGTACGAAGAAAATCATGACACAAGTTTGGAAGAGATAGCGCGAAACGCCGCATATACCATGGCGTATGCGTTGCAGCAGACGGTGGTTTTAGAAGACACTGGACTTTTTTTGAAGCATACGACGGATTTCCGGGTGCTTTGCCAAAATTCGTCTTTGCGACGCTAGGATACCAAGGCATTTTTAAATTACTGGAAGGGGGGGGTCAAGAAACGCATACTTTAAAACAGTGGCTGGATTTTGCATGCCGGACGGTAAACCTATACTTTTTGAGGGAATCTTGTGGGGTATGATTGCGAAAAATGTGCATGAAGCGAACAAAGATGTTATGCCGTATGATCGAATTTTTATTCCCGAAGGAGCATCACGGGTCATTGCACAATTTTCTATAGTGGAAAAAAATATTTTCTCACAGCGCGCAAAAGCATTTACAAAATTTGGTCAGTACATTGAAGAAAATTATGCGTGAACACAACGGGCTTGCTTTAGTGGGACTCCTCATCGTACTGACCATCATTGCGCTGATTGCGGGCGGTATATGGTATTGGAGCGGAAGCTCAAAACAAAATACGAATCAACCGCAACTGGGCGCACAAGAGATTGCAGATGCGCAGAATCTCCACAATGTCTTTGACACGCAAAATACAGAACTGCAAAAAGAATTACAAAGTAACTAACTTAGCAAGGGAACAAAGGCGAATCCCTCAACAGTGTTTTTTGTATAGGTTGTTTTTGAAAGTTTTTGCACTTTCCATATAGCACTTTCTATCGGAATGACCAGCGTACCTTTGACTTTCAACTGCTTGAGAAGCTCTTGCGGAATTTTTTCGCACGCGGCGGACACGAGTATGCGGTCGTACGGCGCATAGAGGGGGAGTCCAAGCAACGTACCTGCTTGCGTTATGGTCGCGTTGGCAAATGGATATTTTCGGAGATTTTTTGTGCCGAAAGCGACAAGTTCGGAAATACGCTCAACGCCATACACCTTTCCATAAGGGCCGACCAGCGCGGCAAGCAGTGCGGTTGTCCAACCGGATCCCGATCCGACATCCAATATCTTCTCGCCTTTTTTCGGCCGCAGAAGTTCAAGCATAATGGCGACAGTGGTCGGCTGGGATATGGTTTGACCGTACCCAATGGGTAGTGAAGTGTCCGCGTAAGATTCTGCATCGTATGCGGACGGTACAAAATCTTTCCGGTCTATGGTACGCAAAGCGTTAATAATGCGCTTGTTTTGCAGCGTTCTGTCAGCTAGGAGTTTTTTGATGAGGGTTTCCATACAACTATCATAGCACTGCTGGAGCTTTGGACAAGTGCGTGCCAACGGTGTATACTTACCCCATGTTTACAAAAGAAAATACCTCACAACAACTGGTGCTGGATGAGCTTTTTGACCTTTCGTTGTATAAAAAATTTTACACGATAACGAAAGGGGATCTCCAGAAAATGTTGGGAGAGCTTGTTGTGGTTGAAACGAGGCATTTGGCATTTTGGCAGGAATTTTTCGGCGTAAAAATCAATAAGCTCAACCACGGAAGGCGGGTACGGCTTGTCTTGCTCTTTATCGTAGGGCGTATTTTTGGTGAGGCGAGCATACATCTCATTTTGGAGGCGATAGAAGTCCATGGTATACGCAAATATCTCTCGCTTTGGAAAACGTACCAAGATGATCCGTTGGGGGGCGCGGTAAGGGAAATTCTTGAAGATGAGTTTAAGCATGAGGACGAGATTGTGTCCGAGATGTCGGAGCGCAAAATCTATCCGCAACGCATACGGGATATTTTTCTCGGTTTTAATGACGGCCTTGTGGAGATACTGGGAGCGGTGAGCGGCTTCTTCGCTTCGCTTCACGCTACGGGACAAGTGTTGGTCGCCGCAGTTACCGTCGCGTTTGCGGGTTCGTTTTCCATGGCGGCGGGCGCATACGCCGCGGGAAGCTCGGAAAAAGAGATTGAAAAAACAGATCGGGAAAAAAAAGAATTTTTGCAAAATTGTGTTGATCCGGAAAATGTGCATCATCCGCTCAAAAGCGCAGTTATCGTCGGTATTGCTTATTTGATAGGCGCGACTGTGCCTATTCTCCCCGTATTCTTTGGCGCGCGGCAGATACTTTGGCCGCTCGCGGTAAGCGCGGTTATGGTTATAGTCGTTTCCTATATACTCGCTTTTCTTTCTGGTATGCGGATAGCAAAACGTATTGGCATGAACTTGGTTATTATCGCGCTCGCGGTTGGTATCACGTACATGATAGGAATACTCGTGAAATCAGTGTTTGGGGTTGCAGTTTGAGTAAGGACGTTTCTGAAGCAGGTTCCGTTGCAAAAATCTGACCGTGACGCAACAACTTTTTTACACGGTGGATACACCCTATTTTACAAACCAGAAGTTCATTACTATACTTAGCGCAGTACTCCCTCTCCTCATCTTTTTGCGCAGGGGAATAAACCAGGAAAGAGTTATCAAGCTTTCAATTTCAAGTAAAACATTGGCACCATGTACAGCTGAATGATAGTGGCAAATGCCAAACCAAAGGCAATGGCTATGGAAAGCCCAAACCAAAATTCATCAGCAAACGCCAAGGGTACAATACCTGCTATGGTAGTTGCGGAAGTAAGTAAAATAGGCTGCAGGCGTGTCTCACCCGCATGAATTGCCGCTTCCATGTGCGACATGCTGGCTTCATTGCGATGGCGATCCGCTTTATCAATAAGCACAATAGCGTCATTGACCGTGATGCCTATGAGTGAAATCAGACCCAAAAATACCGAAAAACTGAACGCAAGATGAAACAGGACCATGCCCGCAACCACGGCAATGAGCGCAAAGGGAAGTGAGAGCAGAATTGCCAAAGGTTTTTTGAATGAATTGAATTGCAGTACCAGAATAAAGACAATAAGCAGCACCGCCACGACCATGGCACGCCAAAGTTCGGAAAATGATTGGTCAATATCTTCTACCTCACCCCCAAACACCACCGCGTATCCGGACGGCAGTATTTCTTCGGCAAGACGCTCTTCTACCAACGGGACAACCGTCGTTGGTGTATAGCCCGTTTCAAGCCAGGAGTGAACGGTAACCGTACGCTCAAAGTCGCGATGGTGTATGGAGGCAAGCGCGGGTTCAAAATTAAAATCCGCAACACGGGAAAGCGGAATGCGCTCGCCGGAAGGCGCGTGTAAAGAGAGATTGGCAAGTAATTCCAAATCTTTCAACTCGTTCTCCGCAAGCTTGACCACTACATCAATATCTTTGCCGCCAAGCGTTACTTCGGTTGCGGTTACGCCATAGAGCGCGGTGCGCAGGGTAGATGCCACATCAGTTGCTTGTAATCCTGATGCCGCAAGAGCATCTTTGCGTAAGGTGATCACCATGTCCGCAGGACTTGTATCACGATCCGTTGTAACATCCCGCGTACCTTCCGTTTCCTCCAAGAGACGAATTACCGTATCGGTAATATTACTCAATATGCGCATATCTTTTCCCGTAATACGCGCTTCAATTGGCGCGCCGGTCGGCGGTCCGTTTGTAAGTTCCTGTATGGTTATTTTTCCACGCGAAATTGGCGCAAGTTCTTCCCGTAATTCTTCTTCAATTTCATAACTTGCCAAATTCCTTTCTTTCCCTCCAACGTAGGTAAGGTTGATATTTGCCAAATGCTCGCCCGTTGACGCGCCTCCTCCAAAGCCAAAAGTAAGCGATGATCCGATGGTTGAAACAAAGGTTTTAATTTCCGGCCGCCTCCGCAGCACATCTTCCACTTCCCGAACCACATTTTCAGTTTCCGCCAACCTCGTGCCTTGCGGCATTTCAATATTGATAAAAGAAAATTCAATGTCGGTTGAGGGGAACAATCGTATCGGTATGAATCCTGAAATAAGCAATCCCAATGACCCAAAAAACAACAGAGTCATCATTCCCAAAAAAGCGACTTTTCTCTTTCGACTTGCCAAAAAAGCCGTAATGCTTTTTTTATAACGCGCGATCAGCCAGATAGTCACGTACTTTTCCAACAAGCTTACCTTCGGAGCTTTTTCGCTGTTCTTATGTCGCAAAACAACTGACGCAATGGTTGGCACGAGTACGAGCGACACGAACAGAGACGCAAGTAGCGTAATGGAGAGCGTAATGGGCAACACGCGTAAAAACCGCCCCAGTATCCCGCTTACTAAAAGCATGGGTACAAAAGCCGAAATTGTGGTAAACACACCGGCAAGCAGAGGTTTTTTATAGTGTGCCACGGACAACAGTGACGCGTCCCGCGCTGTGTACCCCTCCCGCATGTTGTGGAATATACCTTCCAGAATAATGATAAATGCATCAACCAGAAGCCCCAGAGAAAGCACGAGAATAAAAAGTGTAACACTGTTCAGCGTAAAACCGAATAGATATAAACAAAAGAAAGTAATGAAAAAGGTTAAGGGTATGGCAAGAAAAGAAATAAGGGCCTCGCGCAGGGAAAGCGCGAGGAACATGATGATAAATATCAGTATCGCGGATTGCACGCCACTCCATCCGAGGGTAGTCAGGTCTTTGCGGATAAATACCGAATAGTCCGAGCTGGTTTCTACCTCAATCTCTTCCGGAATTATTCCACCCTCTTTCAGCTTAACCAATTTTTCTTTGGCGGCGTCAACAATTTGGAGAATATTACCGCCGGTTTTTTTATACACTGCAAGCGAGACGGTAGGTTCGGGTTCGCCACCGGCAAGCGATATGCGCGATAAACTCGTGCGGTCGGCAAAACCGTCCGTAACTTCCGCGATATCTTGAACCAATACGCTGCCTTGGGCGCTTCCCGAAACGGGAAGCTGCGCAATAGATTCCGCATCGGTGAATTTTCCAACCGACCTGATATTGTAGGATACGCCGTCAAGCGTGATATTTCCTAAAGGAAAATTCACATTTGCCCCGCGCAGTATTGCCAAGACAGATCCTAACGACAGGTGCAAACGGTCAAGCTCCCCCTGCTTTACCCGAATGGTAATCACCCTTTCCCGAACTCCGGAAAGTGCCACGCGGGATACGCCGGGAATTTTTTCCAGCTCATCCTGCACCTCTTCAGCAAGTTCCTTAAATGCAGTTTCGTTGAGGTGACCGGCCAAGCTTAACGTAATAATCGGCGCGTCATTAATGCGCACTTGTTCAACCTGTGGGTCAGTGGCATCATCCGGCAAATCATTGACACGATCCACGGCATCTTTCAGGTCCTGGAGCGTTTTTTCAAGATCGGCTTCCGCTTCAAATTCAACCAAAATGGATGAAACGCCGGAAACGGACGTTGAGGTTACGAGTTTTACCCGATCAACACCCTCTATTTCTTTTTCAATTTTGTCGGTTACGAGATCTTCCACGTCTGACGGGTTTGCCCCGGGAAATGCGGTTACGACCACGGCAATAGGCACCTTAACTTCCGGGTCGGCTTCACGGGGCAATTCTAGCAGCGCTACCATACCGCCAAAAATAATCGCAATCATCAGGAGAACCACCAAACGCGCGCGGGTAATAAAAAAACCAAAGACCCCCCTTGCCGTTTCATGGATATATTTCTCGGCATAGGTATTTTTTTTTGCAGGTTGGTCTGTTGGTTGAGATGTTGAGATATTTTTCTCCATACAAGCTCTCAATTTAATTGGATCCGAGGTGCTTAATACCAAGCTCATTCTTTCATTTCTATTACATCTCCTTCAGAAACAAACACGCCATCGCGCAGGATGAGCATGTCTCCTTGCGCGAGACCTTCGGTAACCATCACCACATCACCTAAGACATCCCCCAATACCACGCTTCGTTTTACCGCCTTGCCTAAAACCGCAACCAATACGGATTTTCCCGTTTCTTCCATAGTAACGGCTTTCAAGGGTATGGCAATAAGATCTATTCCCTCGCGTGCGACCATCAATTCCACGCGCGCAACGGATCCCACGGCAAGCGCGTTCTGTGCGCTTTGGCTTACAACCACTACCCTAGCTTTTCCGCTGGTAACACTTGCGGAAGGGGAAAGTTCGCTGACTTCTCCGATGAGTGCGCCATTCATACGTGCGGGTGTACCAACCTGCAAGTCACGCAAAAACGAAGCCGCGACTTCAATGGATATTTCCACCGTACGCATATTACCCAGCTCCAGTATTTCCGATCCTGCGCGAACCTGATCGCCGACATCAACAAAATGGGAAAGTATGGAGCCGGTGAAAGGCGCTAGAAGCGTTAAATTGCTATAGGCATAGCTTGCCGCATCAAGTTGTGCCTGTGCGCCAGTACGTTCCAAATCCGCTCCTTTTTGTGCGCTTGCGAGCAATGTTTGCGCGTTATCTACGTCAATTGATGCAAGATTTTTTTGATTGCGCGCTTGAGCAAGTGCGAGTGTATTGCCGATTACCACCGCATCCAGCCCGTGCAGTTGCGAAAGAACGGCGGCTATGTCCTGATTCATCCGTGCTTGGTCATGCATACTCATCGTTTGTGTAATCGCGAGTTCTGCCGAAGTAAGAAAGTTCAGTTGATCGCCGGGTATGGCATTTTGCAAAAGGTAGGACGTGGTATCTACGAGTGTTTTTGCGGCGAGTAGCGTCTTGTGCATCTGTGTCAGGTTATATTGCAACTGCGTCTCTCCCGAAATCACCGGCAATGATCCATACGCGTCAACCGTTTTGGTAAACTGATCTGATACTTGCGTCAGGAGTGCGGTCTGGGTTGTTGCGATTGCGCGATAGCGGTAAATATGTTCAGCGAGCATCCCCTCACTTAGCGACGTAAGCACCTGTTGCAAATCCGCATGAGCCGTGGCATAGGCTATCTCTCCACTATCTTGCGCGGACGCAAGCGCTTGCGCCGCTTGCTGTTCGGCTAAAGCGTAGCTTTCTTCCGCAAGTAACAGCCGCGCTCGTGCCGCTTCCAATCCAAGCCTTGACTGGTTAATCCGTTCCTCGGTAATTGCTTGCGTTTGGGTAAAACCCCGCAGTGCATGCATATAACTTGATTCAATACCCGTATCCGTCAGCTGGTAGAGCGGTTGTCCTTGTATTGCCGTTGTGCCAACCGGTGTCATAGAGACTACTGTTCCTGAAACCAAACTGAATACGCGCGTGTAGGGTTTGGGACGCACCGTTCCGCTCGCACTAATCGTGTATGCAACCCTATCTTGCGCATGTATTTGGAATACCGAAACCTCTTTTTTATGTATAGTTTGTGTGGAATCTTGCAGCGGCAAATTATCTGTTTCACTTGCGCGAATCCACGAAAAAACGATGCCTATAGCGATACTGACGACAAGGGTGCCAATAACTTTCATTCGTTTGCTATGCTGCATAACATGCTTTAAGTGATTTTCTCCAGCACATTATTATACTACGCATTGGCTATAAGTCAATCCCTAGTATTGGTACGGTTATTTGACAGTAGGTGGCGTTTTGGCATAAACTTCAGCCATACATATTTTCCATACCACTGTAGTATGTAGTGGTATTTTTTGTCCTTTAAACTCGTCTATTCCGCGCAGCAAGCTGGCGCGGAAATACATTTCAAACAGATTTTTTTGGAGGTTGTCCTCATGCCCACACCATTATCGTATGCGAAACTGCAGTTGTTGCAGGAAAGATTTGCGGAAGCACGCGACGAGAGTTCCGTGTATCAAACGGCAATGCAGATACAGGATCAGGTGGGTAGGATGGTGATGTTTAGCGCGCTAACGGCACGGTATCTGGAAGGTACGATGACTATTATGAGGAATCGGTATTTGTGAAACTCGCTGGAAAAATCAGCAAGCGCGAGAGGAAAAAAATCCTCGTGATGGAACCCTCCAATACCCCGACCATCCCGAGCTACTGTTCTTTGCAGGAAATATATATAAATATCCTGCGTTCCCACAACCTTCCTTTATAGCAGCCCACCACCCAGGTGTCGGCTTTTTTTCTTGCATTGTTTGTGGTAGAGTAGTACATACCGTATGTTCCATACTTGCAGTCCCGATGTCATCCCTATGCGTATCCAGAAAGTTACGATTCGCCACTATAAAAACATCAAGGAAGAACTCGTGTGGGAGCCTGAATCGCACCTGGGTATTTTTATCGGTCCCAATAGCTGCGGCAAGACCAATATTTTGGATGCAATCTATGTTGCTTTGGTGGGAGACAAAGATCCGGTGAGATTTTTTGACACCAAAAGAGATATGGTCGTGGAGATTGCTGTAGATGGAGAAGATCAGATCGGACTGGAACGCGCGGTAGGTAAGAAACTTGCAGATGGGGTGGTGCGTATCCATAAAAAAGGATCGGAGGAGCTCTACATCTGCGGACAAGAAACACTTACTCCTCTTGCAACGGTGAAGAGTTTTTTTTCCGCGCGCGCGGTACGGCTTGACCCAACCACACCAACGGACATTGCGCACTTGACCGCCACGTATAAATCTCTCGTCCAACACTTTCCAGAACGGATGGAAACACTGCGTGAACTGCTGAAGGACTTTTTCCCCCACATGCCCTTGAGTGAAGACTTTTTTGGAAGAAAGAAAACGCTGCATGATGTGGCAACGCCGATGGTGGAGGTCTATGACGGACAAGTACCCTTCGCACGCTTGGGATCCGGATTTCAGCAGATCTTTACCGTCCTTGTGTATATGCTACATCCCGCGTACCCTATTCTTTTTTTGGATGAGCCGGAAATACATCTGCATCCATCGCTCATAAAAAAACTCGCGTTAACGCTTGAAGATCGGCGTCTTGACAACCAGGTATTGCTCACCACGCACAGCGCTCTTTTTGTGCGCCCGGATAATCTGCAACATATGGTTCGCGTACGCCGCAGCGAAGCCGGCACCTCGCGCATTACCACATTACCTTCCCGATCAAGCCGCTTAAACCGCACCCGACTCATACAGGAATTCAACGCGGATAACACCGAGCTTTTTTTTGCCGATGAAGTACTGCTGGTTGAAGGGGTGTCCGACCGTATATTTTTTCGCGGACTTATCAATAGATTCTATAATGGTGCAAAAGATATCAAGGTGGTGTATGCTATGGGTAAGGATAATATGAATGTGTATGTAGACGTGTTGGAGGCGTTCCATATTCCCTATCGCGTGATCGTTGACCGAGATGCATTGAACGACCGGGGTGTACATTTTATTGAACGTGTAACGGGGGGAAGACGCTATGCAAATCCGCAGGAAAAAATCGCCCTCCTCAAAAAATATCACACGTATGTTTTTCCCAACGGTGCTATAGAAAACAACTATCCTAAGCGACTGCGCATACGCGGCGCGAAACCGCTCCACGCGCTTTATGTCTTGAGCAAGATCACGCGCGCAGACTACAGGGGAAAAGAAATGCGGTATGTAAGAGAAATTGTAGACGCACTGTAGATTTTTTGTATGCCCAATACCAACACCGCCTCATATCGCATGCACATGCAGCAGAAGCCGCAGTAACGAAAAGTTTTTGCAAGGAGAGTTGTGATATTTAACGTTGTATACACTATGTCTCTCAACATATATCATATACAATTTGTCATGCTCGTGGTGCGTGATATGGAAAGCGCGATTGCGTTTTATCGCGATATGCTTGGTATGCAGATAAAAATTTTGACGACGGATTGGGTGGAGTTTGAGCTCGGAGAAACGGTTTTTATTCTCCGGCCGGAGTCTGCTGACCGAAAGGTTGATACGCGCGACCAAAGGATTGTCAAGGGCTGTCTTTTGGGTTTTGAAGTCCCCAATTTACGTCTGGCGATAGAGGATCTGCGCTTGTGTGATGTGTCTATACGCCTTGAACCCACACACACCCCTCATGGATATATCGCCGAAGTTGCAGATCCTGACGGGCATCCCATAACCTTAACCGAACGCAACCATGTTGCCATTTGATATCCAGCATCGCAGAAAAGTGATACAGCGGGCGGTTTTTGCACAGATCTGGCTTACTTTTATGATAGGATTTCCCTACATCGGGTACTTGAGCAACTATACGGCCATGGAAACGGTGTTTTGGATATTGATGTGTTTGCTTGCCCCGCTCGTAGGGATGATGTTGCTGCAGCAAAAACGTAAAGTTGGCGCATACGTGCTGCTTGTCGCGGATGTTGCATGTATCTTGTGGATCGGGTTGGTGTTTGTAGATATACCAATCAATCAAAATAGCGCCATACTTTTGCTTTTTAGTCTCTTTGTCCTGTTCGGTGTTGTCTGGTATACGCTGTACGCGCTCATTGGCTATTTGCGCGCCATTGCGCGCCGTTGGCACATACGCTAGCTATGCCGGACCTGCGCACCATACGATACGTCCAGGAAAAATTATGTACGTGGTACCGGGAGTACGGGCGCGATCTCCCCTGGAGACGTACGCGCGATCCGTATGCAATTTTGGTTTCCGAAATCATGCTGCAACAAACGCAAGTGGATCGCGTCATACCAAAATATCACACATTCCTCAAAACCTTTCCAACGTTTCGCGAGCTTGCAAAAGCATCGCGCGCGAAGGTGATACATCTTTGGGTCGGTCTTGGTTATAACAGCAGAGCGGTTCGGTTGCACGAATTGGCAACTACGGTCGCTGAGTGCCATAAAGGGAGATTGCCACGAGAACTTAAGCAACTGGAAGCTCTGCCGGGGATCGGACCTTATACTGCGCGCGCCGTGCGATCCTTTGCGTATCACGAACAGGAAACGGTTCAAGACACGAATATCCGCAGAGTGCTGGCACGACTCTATTTCGGTAAAAATCCGTCCGCGGTAGCCAAGCGTATCTTAGAACATACCATGGTCAAAACTGAACTCCCGGGCAAAAGTTCCATGTGGTATCAATCACTCATGGACTTTGGCGCGCTTGTCTGTACATCTGCAGCTCCAAAATGTACGCAATGCCCTTTACGCAGCGTTTGTACAGCTTATCCGACCATACGGGAAAAGGGGGTACAAGGCTTACAAGGACGTGTTGTTACCTATGCGCAATCGCGTTTTAAAGGATCGCATCGTTACTGGAGAGGTAAAATTGTTGCTATGCTGTGTGCGCAAAAATCAGGACGCTCTCTCAACATAGCTACATTGCACAAACGCTTGGAAAATGCAAAAGGGTCACAGAACGATCTCTGGCTTCAAGACCTGTTAGGAGAACTCCAACGCGACGGATTGATTACCCTCAATGGCAGACAAAAGAGTTGCTGGAGAATTAAACTTGCGCGTTAAATATTTTCAAGATTTCTTGAACATGATATACTTGAGGCAATAATGTGACACGTACTATAATCAAAAAAAGAGAGCAGTCAAGCCGTATCACGGAAGAAGCGCCACTTGTGCATCGATGGAAGCGTTTCGCGTCCCTTTTTGATATTTCACGGGAGCGACAGCAAAAAGTTTATGAACAGATCAAAGAAGAGGCGTTGGGTGATATTGATTTCTGGACATTAACGGTGCTCTCCGGCATTATTGTAACACTAGGACTTATCGTTAATAGCGCAACAGTTATTATTGGTGGTATGCTGTTAGCTCCGCTTTTTTGGCCCGTACTGGCTATTGCCATTGCAACGGTCAGGGGATACACCAAACTGTTTGAATCGGGAATGTTCACCCTTGCCAAAGCAAGCGTCGTTATACTCATCGTGAGTTTTATTTTGGGGTTATTTTCTCCCTTTACGTCGTTTGGTAATGAGATTTTACTGCGTACGCAGCCGACGATTTTCGAATTGTTTATCGCACTCGCAGTAGGATTTGTAGGAGCGTTCGTAGTCGTTTGGCCCGGTCTTACCTCTGCTATCGCGGGTGTCGCTATCGCAGTCGCTTTAGTGCCTCCGCTTGCAACGGTCGGTATTGGACTTGCTAGTAAAGCATGGTATGTATCCGGCTCCGCGCTACTTCTATATTTGACGAATTTATTTGCGGTTGTTCTCGCAGCCATACTTTTTTTCATATTTGCTGATTTTGAGCCGCCGGCAACGGAAATTGGACAACAGCGGAAGAAAAAACGCATCGTATACACCTTGGTTTTAGTTGCCTTTGTTGCGGTTATGCTTACTATCGTAACTGGTCAAACTGTACACGTAGATAACCAAAGAGACGTGGCGCAAGAAGTCATTGCATCGTCGCTGCGAGATTTTTTGGGAATTGACGTACGTGATGTTTCGGTGCGTGAGCGGCGCGTCACCATAGAAGTAGATGCCGTGGTTCGTGCGAGTCAAAATATAGATCGTTCGAAGGTGAATGCAATTGCGCAAAAATTACAGAGTGTGCTTGGCAAAGAAGTATCGCTGCATATCACGATAGTTCCGACATACAATATCTCCAGTGGGGGATAAATGTCCTATAGCGCATGCCTGATATACCGCAAAATCGTAACGTACCATTGACCGTTTCACAATTCATAGAATTGACCGGTGCGTATCTTGCGACGCTCACCGTAGCCGTGCAAGGCGAAGTAGTGGATTTTCATACCGCTAAAGATCGGTTGGTTTTTTTTGATTTGAAAGATGCGAAGTCCCGTATGACCTGCTTCATGCTGGTATGGGAGTTATCGTATCCGCTTGAAGACGGCATGGAAGTTGAAGTTACCGGATCTGCCGGATTGTTTAAGGCAAGTGGTAAGTTTCATTTTCGCGTTGCCTCATTCGTTCCAAAAGGGGTAGGGGCGCTTTCCAAAGCCCTTGAAGCGACTAAGAATAAACTGGAAGCCGAAGGACTGTTTGCAGCAGAGTTTAAGCAATCGCTTCCACTGTATCCAGCGCACATTGCGCTTATCACTTCACCGGATGCTGCTGCGTATATGGATGTGATGCGCGTGCTCTCTAACCGCTGGCCGGGATTGACCGTTACCTTTCTGCCGGTAGGTGTGCAGGGTTCGGAGGCCGCTGGGCAAATTACCGCAGCTCTGCAGTATGCAAATGCGCATACCCATGCCGAAACAATTATCCTGACTCGCGGTGGCGGCTCACTGGAAGATCTCTCCGCATTTAATGCGGAATCGGTTGCGCGTGCGATTTTCGCATCGCGCATACCCGTCGTGTGCGGCATAGGTCACGAGCGTGATTGGACGATAGCCGATTTAGCCGCGGATATTCGCGCCGCAACTCCATCCAATGCGGCGGAGCTAACGGTACCCGATGCCAAAGCGGTTACGGCGGCAATTATGCGCCTTGCTGATAACATAATCGGCGCACTGCACGTGATCGTGGCAGCTGATAGAAGACGTGTGCAAGAATGCGTACGCACGCTTGATCTTGCTATGAAGAACCATCTTGAAGATTTGCGGACACACATCCGCCGCTTTGCGCGTAGTTCGCAAAAGTATACCGAGCGATCACGCTCGGTACGCTTGCACGTTGATGAAGTAATTGAACGGTGTTTTCAAGCGACTCTGCACCGCACACATTCTCTTGCGGCGTATGTAGTATCCGCAGAGCGTTTGTTCCGAACACAACATCCGGAAATGGTCTTAAGCCGTGGTTACAGCATCACATTTGACAAAACGGGAAAAATCATTAAAGATGTGCATACCCTTGCTTTGGGAGACGTGTTGACGACCCGCATATCCCATGGAGCAGTGGAAAGCACAATCAAACGCCTCTATGCAGCAAAAAAAAGAAAAGATAAACTTTTCAAAACTTCTGGGAGAACTTGAAACGCTTACCCATGAGCTTGAAGCGGATACGCCTGACCTTGCAGAAGCGGTAAAAAAATTTGAGCGCGGACTGGCCATTGCCCAAGAGCTCAAAACCTATCTCACGGAGACTGAAGCCTCTATCACCGTGCTGAAAAAGAAATTCACCCTTGATTCTTAATCACTATAGAGTATGAAGTTTACGCAAATAAGCATCCTCTCTGCCGCACTTATATTGGTAGGCTGGTTCTTATGGCAGACGGGAAATACCGATGAAGCCGTGAATACAAGCGAAGATGTTGCCCAAATGAACGCGGATGCCCTGGTTGAAGAAATTGATGCATCCAAAAACGATTCCGGCGGAGCTATGCAGGAAGAAACTAACATTGTAGTCAATGCGCCGCAGCCAGGTAGCATGGTAACAAGTCCCGTAACGATTACCGGCCGCGCGCGTGTTTTTGAGAATACGGTCAATGTCGCGTTTCGGGATGCTGCCGGTAATACGAAAATTCAGGAAGTGGCGATCGCAAAAGCTGCTGCAATCGGAGAGTTTGGAGAATTTTCCATCACCATAACATATAATTTTAATGCCACCAAAAAAGGGATGATAGAGGTGTTCTCGTTAAGTCCTAAGGACGGCAGCGAAATTGACACAGTAGTCATTCCGGTAGCATTTGAGTAGAATGTTTTGCGGAGAGATAATTATAACCCCCGGCATAAAATACCGGGGGTTATGAGTACCGCAGACCGAGCCAATTCTTCCTATTGGAAAGAATATATTCTCCCTCCAATTACCATCCCGTTCAGTATATGGAAACTTTCATCTCCATCTAAATTATGGAAATGAAATGTAACGGGTATCTGCATCCCAAAAGGCGTGCGGGCATTTGCTTGTGCTATCTTGACGAGATGCACAAAACTAAACTTCGCATGCCGCAGATACCTCCCTTCGTTTAACTCCTGCCGAAGGAAACTACTTTCCTTCTTTGCATGCACACCATCTATAACAGTGTGCATTATTGCACACTGTGCGGTGATGCGCGCATGTTCATCTGCCGAAAGTTTTTGTTTGCAAATAAATTTTGCAAACTCACCGGCAACCAATCGGGGGGTAAGAAGATAAAAATATACCACATCGCCTTTAGCAGTATGTGTGAGAACGAATATGGAGCATACTTCTTCTGTCACCTCACTGCCATATACCAGAATCGGGTACGCTTGTAGCGTACGCACTTTTTCAGTAGATCCCTCTCCTCGTAAGGGACAGATGAAAATGACACAGGAAATCACGATGCATAACAGGCGTTTGCGCAACATTTCTGATCTCCTTATATAAAAGAGGAAAAAAAAATTTCAAAGAACCACGTAAGAGTATTCTAAAATAGTTAACAGTATTTGTCAACTTGTATTCTCTCTCGTGACACATACAAAAAAAAATGCTACACTTATCCATGCGACTCATCTTTAACAATGAACAACTACTATGCAGATAACCATATATTCCACACCAACGTGTCCTTACTGTAAAATGGCAAAAGCTTTTTTTGACGAGCAAAAAATCGCTTATGAAAATATTGACGTGTCCGTTGATCATCCGAAAACGGAAGAAATGATACAAAAATCCGGTCAGATGGGCGTACCGGTTATTGATATGGATGGGGAAATTATCATCGGTTTTGATCGGGCAAAAATTGAAGCCATACTCAAGAAATAATTTTTTACTTCTTTATCATAACTGTATGGACGAAGGCAAATATTGTGGTGGCGCATGTACCGAAGGGTGCGAATGCGCTACCAGTGAGTATACCGGAAAAAACGATGAGGGTGGATGCTGCGGATCTTGTAATTGTGGAAACGAGCCCGCCGATGCGTAATCGTAACGCCCGCAGGAGCGTTGGTTGTAAAGATATGTTTTGTCATCACCGCATCGGTCTGTATACGCAAACCATAATTATATATACGACGTTATTATAGGGGCTGGTCCTGCCGGCATGTCGGCGGCAATTTATAGCACCAGAAAGAAAATAAAAACACTCATCATCTCCAAGGATATGGGCGGGCAGGCCGCGCTTTCGTCAGATGTGGAAAATTATCTTGGGTTTCACATGATTACCGGAGCGGAGCTTGCACAAAAATTTGAAACGCACTTGCGCGATTTTGAGGACATTGAACTGGTGCGGGGTGAAGAGGTGTCCGCTATCAAGAAAAAAAGTAAAAAATTTATTGTACAGACGTTAGGCGGCAAAGCATACGAAGAGAAGACCGTACTTATCACATCGGGGAAAGTTCCAAGAAAACTTGGTATCCCGGGAGAAGAAAAGTATCGGGGCCGAGGCGTTACGTACTGCGCAACGTGCGATGCGCCGTTGTTTTCGGGAAAAGACGTCGCGGTCATCGGCGGGGGCAATGCCGCGCTGGATGCGGCTTGGCAACTTACCAAAATAGCAAAGAGCATACAATTGGTCACTAACGGCGAGCATTTTAAAAAGGCGGATCAGGTGCTTTTCGGAAAAATACGGGAAAGTAAAAAAGTAACGATATACTACCATGTGACCACCTCGCGTATTGACGGTGATGCGTTTGTGCAGAGTATGGAGATTAAAAATGCAAAAACGGAAAAATTTCATGTACAAGGCGTATTTATAGAGATCGGATCAATTCCCGCAACACAGTATCTCAACAATTTTATTAAACTGAATCAATGGCAAGAAATTGTTATCAATGAGCGTAATGAGACTTCGGTTAAGGGCGTGTATGCGGCGGGAGATGTAACCAGTGTTCCGGAAAAGCAAGTTATTGTAGCTGCCGGGGAAGGAGCAAAAGCCGCGCTCATGGAATTTGATTATCTTGCAAAACGCAAGGCATAAGCTATTTCATTATGAACTACGATGCCGCATCGCTGCGCTTACATAAGCGCCTGCGCGGAAAAATACACCTTGCGCCAAAGGCGCGCATTCGGACAAAAAAAGATTTAAGTATTTCGTATACGCCTGGTGTTGCGGCACCCTCACTTGCCATTGCGCGTAACAAGGGCGCAGTCTATACCTATACGAATAAGGGCAACATGGTTGCGGTATTGACGGACGGCAGTGCGGTATTGGGATTGGGCAATATCGGACCGGAGGCCGCATTGCCGGTTATGGAGGGCAAGGCGGTGTTGTTTAAAGAATTTGGCGGGATTGATGCGTTTCCGCTGGCGCTTGCGACCCAAGATACGCACGAGATCATACGTACGGTGCAACTCATCGCCCCTATGTTTGGGGGCATCAACCTTGAAGATATTTCCGCTCCTCGGTGTTTTGAAATAGAGGAAAAGCTGAACCAACTGCTTGATATTCCGGTTTTTCATGACGATCAGCACGGAACCGCTATTGTGGTGTTGGCAGGATTACTTAATGCGCTCAAAGTGGTTAAAAAACGCATGCAAGACTGTACGATCGTGGTGAACGGCGCGGGCGCAGCCGGTATAGCGATTACAAGGCTATTGCAAGAAAATCGTATACAACCGAAAGATATTATTTTGGTAGACAGCAGAGGAATTATTGTCGCGGGACGCACCCATCTTCATCCGATTAAAAAATCCCTTGCGCGGGTTACGAATAAGCACAAACTGCATGGATCGGTACAAGAGGCACTTTTGAGAGCTGATGTATTTATTGGTGTTTCAAAAGGCGATCTCCTCACGTCGGTTGATGTGCGGCGTATGAACGAGCGGAGCATTATTTTTGCCATGGCTAATCCGACCCCGGAGATTATGCCCCAGAAAGCTAAAAAAGCCGGTGCCGCGGTTGTCGCAACCGGTCGCTCGGATTTTCCGAATCAAGTCAATAATGTGTTGGTATTTCCGGGGATATTCAGGGGCGCTCTGGATGCCCGCGTACAATCGATCACTCTTCCCATGAAGTATGCGGCGGCTTATGCGCTTGCGCAACTCGTCAAAAAACCTACCCAAGCGCATATCCTTCCATCGCCATTGGATCGTACAGTAGGATCTGCAATTGCGCGTGCCGTGCGGCGCGCGGCGTGATAGCGACAACTATATTTTGTCGGCGAAGTCCGGTTATGCTATAATACTCATACTATGTCAAAAAAAGGAATTTTCATACCTATAGAAGTTTCCGCCAGGCACTTGCATCTTTCCGCAGCGCATTACAATAAGCTCTTTGGAGAAAAGGCGAAGATGCACCTCCTGCGGCCCGTATCCCAGCCAGGGCAGTTTGTGACACGCGAAACGGTTGCGATTTCAACAAAAAAAGGAAGCTTTTCGCAGGTACGCATTGTCGGGCCGTGCCGTCCGCAAACCCAATTTGAGCTGACCAAAACCGATGCGCGCTCGCTCGGTATTGATCCGCCATTGAAACGGTCCGGGCTTGTGCCGCAACAGGGAGAAACACTTATCCTGAAAGGACCTCAAGGATTGGTGCGATTGCGGGGCGGAGCAATTATTGCGCAGAGGCATATCCATGCCAGTACGCAGGACGCACGCAAGTACGGACTCAAAAAAAACAAAATCGTGCGTATAGAGGTTTCCGGAGAACGTGGTGGTGTATTTGAAAACGTCATCGTGCGCGTACACCCAAAATTTAAATGGGCATTTCACCTAGATACCGACGAAGCAAATGCGTTTGGCATATCGGGAAATACCAAAGGCAGGCTACTTTAAATCAATCTTTAGTAATATTATTTATCCAGTTTATGTTTTCTGGATTAGCGACAGGAACCATGATTACCGGACTGGTCATTATTGCCATTGCGGTAATTGTAGGTCTTATCATTAAATCAAAGATGTAGTCATGGAGGGAACTATTCTCGTGTTGAATGCGGGCAGCGCATCCCTGAAATTTAGTGTGCGTGAAGGCGCAAAATTTTCTTGCGTGCAGGAAGGGATCGTACCGACGGCTGAAAAAGCGGAAGCGGCGCTCAAAGAGGTGTTGCGGAGCATACCGGACATGGGAAATGTGGTGGCGATTGGTCACCGCGTGGTTCATGGAGGATCTCAATTTCATACCGCAGTTGTGATAGACAAAAGTGTTATGCAGACGCTCATGCAACTTGACGATCTCGCGCCACTGCATAATCCGCGCAGTCGGGAAATAATCTCGCTCGCTCACGAATATTTACCGCAACTGCCGAACGTTGCGGTATTTGACACCGCTTTTTTTACGCACCTGCCGCGTCGCGCGCGGGTGTATGCAATTGCCCGCGAGTGGGAAGAGTCACATGGCATTATCCGGTACGGTTTTCATGGCACATCGCACAAGAGTATGCTCTATAAGACAGCGGAAAAATTGGGGAAAAAGCCAAAAGATGTAACCATGGTGTCTTGCCACCTGGGAGGCGGATCAAGTATTACGGCTATCAAAAAAGGAGAGTCGGTTGATACGAGTATGGGTTTTACGCCGCTTGAGGGGTTGGTTATGACCACGCGAGCGGGAGACATTGATGCGGGTGCAGTCGCATTAATGGCAAAGGTTATTGAAAGAGAACATGGATCGGGTACGTGGGAAAAGGTTTTGCATGAACTCAATTTTAATTCGGGCTGGAAAGTGCTCGCAGGTGGCATAGATGATTTTCGCGAGCTTTTACGCGAGAAGGGATCAGGCAACCCTGATGCGTTGTTTGCGTTTGAACTCTTTGTCTATCGTATTCAGAAATATATCGGCTCTTACATCGCAATTTTAGGTAAAATTGACGCAATCACTTTTACCGGAGCAATTGGCGCGGGACATGCGGAAACACGGGACGCGATTGTGCAGCCCTTGGCAAAGCATATTTTAAAAGGCGTGCCTGTTTTTGCCGTACCTACCGTTGAAGAGGAATGGATAGCGCGGGAGACTGCGGAGGTATTGGGAATTCCGAAAAACAAACGCTAAACTTTTTGAGTAGCTGCTCAACAACTGCCCTACCGAAGAACAGGGTGTTTAGTGTTGCATCTTTGGGAACAAATCCATCCCTTCAGACGACAAACGAACCTTTCAAATTGTTGGACTTGCGAAGTCCAACATAAAGAAATATCTCAAGGAATTTCCCGATCTCAAAAAAACTTTCCGGAAATAACATTTCTAGAAACGTTGATGCTTCGCTGTCAGCTTTGGCACGATTATGTATGAAATGATGCTATGTAATGATAATGGAGTATCGTGCCAATCAGGACGAAAATGCCAAGAAACGAGGAGGTAATTTCACTTTTCTCAAGGTCTGAAAGCACTTTAGTGTGTTAGATCCTGGAACCTCTCGCATTCAGCAAGAGTAGGGGGATGAGTGTTTTTTATATTGCGCACAGATGATTTAAAAAAAACCCGCGGCGTAATGCGTTGGGCAGAAGATTGGGAAAGATCATTAATGACCAAGATCGGGGATCTTGACCACAATCAGCCTACCGTCCATGACGATATGCACGTACCCCTTGGGAGGGGCGGATGCTGTGGCAAAGAGCTTGTCAGCCGTGTGTTGGTGCACTTGTAGCGCATCCATAAATGCACCCAAATACCCAGGGGTTTCATCGTTGTTCTCCGATGACATGGATGGTGTCGTGAACACCATCATGGTTAAAATAGGCAGGAGCTTGTCCCTGATGATCAGGGACAAGAGACGGAATCTCATGAGAGTCTCTCCTTTCATCATCAGGCGGCGGAGTGCCGCGGAGGTAGATAGCAAATACCGCATGGCGATTGGTGCCATCCGGCAAAAACCCAAGAAACAGCAAGTGAGGTCTTCTATCGTCCTGTTGTTCGGCAAGATACGCCAGAACTTCAGGAATTTTCTTTTTCGCCTCACGTAAAACCAAGGCGATCTGTTGCGGGCTGCTCAACGCAACCTTTTTTGATTGTATGAAACAAATAAGAAAGGGTTATAGTTGGGGTAGAATCTGCTCATGAGCGTATATGGCTCGATTGCTTCCCTCGTCGTGGGGCGCGTCGCCTCGCTGATGGAGAACTCTCTTGCCTGCTCGTAGAGCAGGCTCACCATTTGTTTCTCTGAAACGCGCGCGCAAGCCACTTGTGTGGCAATCATGAACGCGAACGCTCCGTCGCGAACTACTCTTCTTGACGACATTGTTCCTCCCTACGGATAGAGTTGTATGGGCAGCGCCGAGTGGTGCTTTTGGTGAGTTATGAAATTGTCAAAGTGCTAAAATGAGCGGATGTTGCATATGCAAAAAACAGCGTTTCTACGCCTAAACATCCATCGTGAGCATACCGTGTTAGGAATTATTGTCAAGTAAAGATATCCACCTATCAATATACGACATCGCAAGTCGTATATTGAGGGAAGAAGGCCATTCTTGCTTAGTAGATACTAAACCTGATATACTCAACGCTGTCTATGAAACACGCTATCCGTAATTTCTGCATCATTGCTCATATTGATCACGGCAAGAGTACGCTGGCTGATCGCATGTTGGAAATCACCGAAACGGTAACCAAACGTGAGATGAAAGCCCAACTGTTGGATAGTATGGATTTGGAGCGTGAGCGGGGTATCACCATTAAATTACAGCCGGTGCGGATGCTCTACAAAAACAACACCTTAAACTTGATAGATACGCCGGGTCATGTGGATTTTTCGTATGAAGTTTCCCGGTCGCTCGCGGCAGTTGAGGGAGCGGTGTTGCTGGTAGATGCTTCACAAGGCATTCAAGCACAGACGCTCGCCAACCTCTATCTTGCCGTTGAGCAGAATCTCACCATAATTCCCGTACTCAATAAGATTGATTTGCCGAATGCGGATGTGGAAAAAGTCCGCAATGAAGTGGTAAAAGTATTGGGCTGTGCACCCGAGGAAGTATTGCTGGCTTCAGGAAAAACCGGCGCAGGCGTTGTTGAAATATTGGATGCGGTTGTTCGTCTGATCCCGGCGCCAAAACCAAAAGATTCCATGCATACGCGCGCGCTGATTTTTGATTCGCTGTTTGATTCGTACAAAGGAGTTGTTGCCGAAGTCCGGGTCATGGATGGAATCATACGCAAAGGCGATGCGCTTACACTCTTAGGCACCCGTGCCAAGGGAGAAGCGCTGGAAGTTGGCATCTATACGCCTAAAATGAAACCAATAGATGCCTTGGAAGAAGGCATGATCGGTTATGTCATCACCGGTCTTCGGGATGTCACCGAATGCAGAGTAGGAGATACCCTCACCCAGTCGGCTCAAGTCAAAGAAACGCAAGCACTTGCGGGCTATAGAGAAGTAAAGCCCATGGTTTTTGCGGGAATTTTCCCCAGGGAAGGCAATAATTTTGCAGAATTGCGCGAGTCAATGGAAAAACTCAAATTAAATGATGCGGCGCTGGCGTATGAGCCGGAACATTCCAAAGCTCTGGGATACGGTTTTCGCTGCGGGTTTTTAGGGTTGCTCCATTTGGAAATCGTGCAGGAACGGCTTTTGCGCGAGTACGGTATGGAGGTTATGATAACCGTGCCTTCGGTTGGCTATAACGTAACGCTCACGAACGGCGACCTGCTCACCATAAAAAGCCCGCTAGATCTTCCCGATGCGGTACGTATCGCAAAAATTGAAGAGCCACTTATGACCGTTGCTATCGTGGTACCTTCCGGCTACCTTGGCGGTATCATGAATTTGTGCGCGGAAAAGCGGGGAGTGCTGCACCATACCGAATATATTGATGAAACGCTTGTGGTGCTGCACTATACATTGCCGCTCACCTCGCTCATCACGGATTTTTATGATAAACTCAAGAGCGTATCGTCGGGCTATGCTTCGCTTAATTACGATTTTAAGGGTTATCAAGAAGTGGAGGTTGTCCGCATAGATATTTTAGTCGCTGAAGAGCCGGTGGAAGCGCTTGCGGTCATTGCCTATCGCGATGAGGCGCACGAAACGGGGAAGCGCATCGTGCATATTCTTAAAGATAAAATTCCCCGTACGCAGTTTGTAATTAAGCTGCAGGCTGCCATTGGCGGGAAAATTATTGCGGGAGAACGTATCTCCGCGTTGCGCAAGGATGTTACCGCAAAACTCTATGGTGGCGATGTCACCCGCAAACGCAAACTGCTGGAAAAACAGAAAAAAGGAAAAAAGAAAATGATGGCGATGGGAACGGGCAAGGTGGACATACCCAATGACGCGTTTTTAGCGGTGCTGAAGAAATAGCAACGAGAGTAAGCATCTCTTGTCTGCAAACCGCAAGCTACACCTATGGCAAAAGATTCAAAAAAACGCAAAGTATTAAAATTTGCTTGGCTGGTGTTCAGTATTTTTATGGTTGGTATGATGGTGCTGTTGACGATTGGTCCTCTGTTTTATTATTAGTTCGTAGAGCAGAGCAGAAACGCTGCATATAGCACATGAGAAAAAAAGAACAAAAGCTGTGGCAGGTTGCACAAGCGGCACCGGATGCAATAGCATCTCTTTTTTCGCAGTATCCAACATCGGTTATACAGCTCTTGCATAACCGTAATCTCACGGAACGTGATGCGGTTGAGCAATTTTTGCATCCAGACTACGCACGTGATCTGCACGATCCTTTTTTATTCCGCGACATGAAAAAAACAGTGGAACGCATTGGACAGGCAATAAAGCATAAAGAAAAAATAGTCGTCCACGGCGACTACGATGCTGATGGCGTATGCGCATCAACGGTTTTGGTAACCGCTCTGCGACAATTAGGAGGTCAGGTTGATGCCTATCTGCCCAACAGGGAAAAAGAAGGGTATGGACTGAAGACGGCAACCGTGGAAAATTTTGCAGAGCGAGGGACCAAGTTATTACTTACCGCTGATTGCGGTATCACCGGAAACGAAGCAATAGCGCGTGGTAATGATCGGGGCATTGATACCATAGTTGTTGACCATCACCATGCGCCGGATGTATTGCCGGAGGCGTATGCAATTCTCAATCCGGTTGTGCCGGAAGAAACCTATCCATTTAAACATCTGGCGGCAGTAGGCGTTGCGTTTAAACTCGTGCAGGCGTTGGTTTCGGATAAAGGTTTGGTATTGCTTGGTGTAGAACAAAACGAGGTCAAGGGAGAAGTATTGGAAAAATGGCTCCTGGACGTCGTGGCAATCGCAACGGTAACCGATATGATGCCCTTAGTAGGTGAAAACCGCGTGCTCGTGTCCTATGGTCTGTTGGTGCTCAATAAAACGCGCAGAACGGGACTCAAAGCGCTTATTGAAGCGGCGGGACTGGAGATGGGTAACACCGGCATGGATTCTTCAAATCGCAAACAGTTGAATGCGGCGAGCATCGGCTTTCGCTTGGGACCGCGGATCAATGCCGCTGGACGCTTGGAGCATGCCAACGGCGCGTATGACCTGCTGATGAGTGAGCAACCGGCAAAAGCGGCGATGTGGGCGCAAGCGTTAAATGAAGTGAACAAAAAGCGTCAGGAAATCACCGAACAAACGGTTAAGGATGCGCAGACGCAGGTACAAGATACGGTAGATTCCACGCACATTATTACTGCCTACGATCCGGAATGGCATATAGGCGTACTGGGACTTGTCGCGGGCAGGTTGCTCCAGCGTTACGGGCATCCCACCATGGTGATGGGAGATAAAAATGGTACGATAACGGGATCAGGAAGATCGCGCAACGGCTTCCATTTGGTTGACGCATTGGATACCATGAACGAGCTGTTTACATCTTACGGCGGACACGCGCAGGCGTGTGGGTTTACGCTGAAAGAAAAAAAACTTCATGAAGAATTTATTGAACGCTTAAGGACGTATGCGAAAAATATTTTTCGCGAGCAGCCGATCAAAGAAATCCTCTCCATTGACTCGGAGCTGCAAGTATCGGATCTGACGTTGGAGTTTTATGGAATATTGCAAAAATTTGAACCTTTTGGCCAAGCAAATCCCCAGCCGAAATTCTTATTGAAAAATGTGACGGTATTGGATGTGCAAACGGTAGGAGATGGCAAGCATTTAAAGTTATTGTTAGGCCAAAATGGATCGGTTGCCCGCCGCGCCGTAGGTTTTGGTATGGGCGAAGTATGGTTTCCACACATACAAAAAAATGATAAGGTGGACATCGTGGCGGAACTCATGCTCAACGAATGGCAAGGGAAGAGGGAGTTGCAGTTGCGTCTCGTAGATTTAAGAAAACCTTTCTCATGAATACGCCCGTCCGCCTTGCTATGAAAAAACTCATACTGCATACTGACGGTGGGGCCAGGGGAAACCCCGGACCTGCGGGAATTGGCGCGGCTTTAACCACGCCTGAAGGGGATGTGGTGGCGGAAGTTTCTCGTTACATCGGAGAAACGACCAACAACCAAGCTGAATATCGCGCTTTGATCGCGGGATTGGAAAAAGCGAAAGAAGTGCATGCTGATTCCCTAACCTGTTATTTAGACAGCGAATTGATTGTGAAGCAGTTGCAAGGGGACTACAAGATAAAAAATGCAGATTTAAAGCCATTGGTTGAGATTGTGCGGCATCTTGCGCATCAATTTAAAGAAATCACGTTTACCCATGTACCCAGGGAACGAAATAAACACGCGGACAGTTTAGTAAATAGGGCAATTGATGCCGCAGGAAGGTGAGGTGCATGTTTGTCTTGCATTATTTTGAAAAAGTGGCTACACTACTGAAGTCTTAAAGTAGCATATAATTGCAATGACCTACTCTTACGGAAAGAAGCACGGTTTAAGCGCGCAGGCAAAACGCCTGTGGGCTTTTTTTGGCATCGTGATGCTTGTACTTACATCTGTGGCGGTGGTGTATCCCCAGGGGTATAATACGGCATTGGATATCCTCCATATTTCAGGAAATGGCGCGCTGTATCGCAATGATCAATTTCACTTAGGGCTTGATCTGCAGGGCGGAGCGCACCTGGTGTATGAAGCGGACACTTCGCGCGTTTTCAGTGATGCGGGAGAGGCGGTTGATGGAGTGCGAGATGTCATTGAACGCAGGGTCAATAGTTTTGGTGTTGCGGAACCTTTGGTTCAAACAACGAAAGTTGGAGATTCGTGGCGTATCATCGTAGAACTTGCCGGAGTATTTGATGTAAATGAAGCCATTCAAAAAATAGGGGAAACGCCGCTCTTGGAATTCAAGGTACAAAATAACGAGCCGCCGCGAATATTGACCGAACAGGAAAAACAACAGATGGATGCGTATAACGCGGACGCGAAAGGTCGCGCGCAAAAAATATTGGATAGCCTTCGTAATGGCACGGTTATTTTTGATGATGCGGTACCACAGTATTCAGAAGACACAACGACCGTTACTATCGGTGGTAAGTTGGGATATTTATTTGCGGATGACGCTCAATATGCGTCACTCGTATCGGCAGTGGAAAATTTACAAAAAGATGGTATTGCACCTGAAGCAGTTGTGGATACAGTAGGCTATCACGTTGTTAAACTCCTGGATACGCGCACTGAAGAAAAGGAAGTTTTTGCAAGCCACTTGCTTATTTGCTGGCAGGGACTAACCACCTGCGCACAGAGCCGCACTAAAGAAGAGGCGCAGGCAAAAATAAATCTTCTCAAGGCGCAGGCAACACCGGAAAATTTCTCTGAACTCGCAAAAGAAAACTCTGACGATCTTGGATCGGGTCCGCAAGGGGGGGTGTTGGGCAGCTTTAGAAAGGGCGCTATGGTCCCCGCATTTGAAAATGCCGTTTTCAACCAGAGTGTCGGTACGATATCCGATGTAGTGGAATCTCCATTTGGCTACCATTTAATTTTGAAGACCGATGAGAAACTGGTAACTGCATATCAACTTGCGCACATACTCATCACAACACAGAGCGAAACGGATATTTTAGGTCCGCAAGATGAGTGGCAAAATACCGATTTGACCGGAAAACATCTACGCCGTGCTGTTTTGGAGTTCAATCAAACCACGGGCGAGCCGGAGGTATCCATAGAGTTTGGCAGCGAAGGCAAAAAGTTATTTGAGGATATCACCGATAAGAACATAGGAAAGCCCGTGGCCATATTTCTTGATGGCATACCTATCAGCACACCGACCGTACAGCAAAAAATAGTCGGAGGCAAAGCGGTGATCACCGGTCAATTTACGGTTCCGGAAGCGAAGCAACTGGTTCAGCGGTTGAATACCGGTGCGCTGCCGGTACCTATTACGCTCGTAAGCCAGCAAACGGTTGGTGCAACTCTGGGAAGCGATTCGCTCGCTAAGAGCTTGCAAGCGGGAATGCTTGGTATTCTGTTTGTTGTACTGTTCATGATCCTATACTACCGTTTATCCGGCATACTTGCCGTATGTTCACTAGGTGTGTATGCGGTGGTGCTGCTGGCATTGTTTAAACTTATTCCCATTACACTGACGCTGGCAGGTATTGCCGGATTTATCCTGTCCCTAGGCATGGCGGTTGATGCCAATGTGCTTATTTTTGAACGTATTAAAGAAGAGTTGCGCCGGGGAAGATCTGTTGATGCAGCTATTGATGAGGGTTTTGTACGCGCATGGCCGTCCATTCGTGATGGCAACGTTTCAACACTCATTACCTGCTTTATTCTCTTTACGTTTACCACTAGCATTGTGCAGGGCTTTGCTATAACGCTCGGTATTGGCGTCGTGGTAAGTATGTTCTCGGCTATTGTCATTACGCGAATATTTATGAAACTTATGGTACGGGTAAAAGCAGTCAATAAACCCTGGCTTTTTGGCGGCAAAAGCTCTCTAGAACAAACGTAGTATGCAGCTCCCCCTTATTAAAAATAGGTTTATTTCTCTTACGCTATCCGGTGTGTTGGTTCTTTTGAGTATGGCACTGTACGTTATTTGGGGGCTTCATTACGGTATTGATTTTACCGGCGGCTCGCTCCTTGAGGTGTCGTATGAAACCCAACGTCCCTCCATAGACTCCATACGCGGCGTTATTGAAGGGTTGCAGATAGCGGACCCAAGGATCCAATTATCCGGTGATGCGGGCATTATTATTCGTTTATCGGAAATTGACGAAGCAACGCACCAACAGATACTGCAGGTGCTCAACACACAGACGGAAGGGCAGGGAGTCATTGAGGATCGTTTTGATTCAGTCGGGCCAACGGTTGGCAAAGAATTGCAACAAAAAGCGCTGTGGGCGCTATATACGGTTTTATTGGCAATTGTGCTGTACGTTACTTGGGCGTTTCGTAAAGTGAGCAAGCCCATTGCTTCGTGGAAATATGGCGTTGTTACCTTAGTAACACTGTTTCATGACGTATTGATTGTTGTAGGTGTATTTGTCTTTTTGGGAAAATACTTGGATATAGAAGTGGATACGGCGTTCATCACGGCACTCTTAACAATATTGGGTTATAGTGTTAATGATACCATCGTGGTGTTTGACCGTATTCGGGAAAACTTGCATAAACATTTTATAGGAAGTTCAGACAATTTTGAGGAATTAGTAAACGATAGCGTCAATCAAACGCTCGCCCGGTCCATCAACACTTCCCTTACTGTTGCTTTGGTGTTGTTGGCAATATTTTTCGTCGGAGGAACAACCGTACACTATTTTGTGCTTGCGCTCATCATTGGTGTAGTGGTCGGAACCTATTCGTCCATATTTCTCGCGTCACCTTTGTTGGTGGAATTGGAAAAACTTAAAAAGTAGTCCGTACCGTATTATTTGTTAGAAGTTTATTTGCAGCATTTGTCAAGTTGACATTTCTTTTTTGGCGAACCTAACACTTTTATAGGTGTTTTTTTATTATTATTTTATACCGCATTTTTGATGTTCCGGTTTTTATCCTCCCCATACCAATATTTTGGTATTGTTGACATATTTTTTAATTTCTGCTATATTTACTCTGTAAATTTTCCATGCCCCGTATCCCTTGCCTTGTTTATAAGCATTGAACTATGGAAAATATCCAAGTAAAACCGTCAATTTTAGACACCATAATCCACCTTAATCATGAGGATCGGGTGCGCCATTTTACTCCGAGCGAGTTTTTGAATACCACTTTTTCCCTCTTAAGCGATAAAGAGCGGCAGGTGTTACGCCATCGTTTTGGTTTGTACGGCGTTGCTTCGGAAACACTGGAGTTTATTGGTAAGAACTATGGGATCACGCGCGAGCGAGTTAGACAAATTGCGGTTGGTGCTATACGAAAAATGCGCAGCGATGTGCAATTTTTGGAAATGCGGGAACGTGTGGAGAGCGTATTAGAGCACATATTGAAAAAATATGGTGGTATTATGGAAGAGGTGATGCTGATCGAGGCTCTCCTTGCCGAAACCGATACGCTGCCTACGGAAATACGGCAGCGAGAAGCTGAATACGTTAACATGCAATTTATTTTGCAGCATTTAATGCCCGAACAATTTGCCATGGTCAATAGGGGTATATATCGTCGCGGGTGGCGTCTTCTTGCGCATCCAGAACACCTTACAGATAAGGCACTTACCGATTTGCATGGTATTGTTGAAGAACATCGCAAACCACTTCCTTTTGAGAGAATTTTTGAGACCTATAAGGAAAAACCGAGCTATAGCGATATTCGCGAATATATGCTGAAGAATTTTTGGACCAATGAGACAGAAGAGTCTGAAGATACGCGCCGTGTCGTCTACACGCTCATGCATTTGAGCAGCAAAATGGCAAGCAACATTTTGGATGAATGGGGAATGCATACATGGCCGACCGTCCGTCCTAAAAAAATAAATGATAAAATTTATCTCGTACTTCGTAAGGAAGGCACGCCACTTCATTTCAATGATATCACCGAGCGCATTAATACGATCGCTTTTGATGCAAAAAAAGCGTACGTTGGTACGGTGCACAACGAACTCATTTTGGATGATAAATATGTTCTCGTCGGCAGGGGATTGTACGCGCTGCGGGATTGGGGGTATACTGGAGGTACGGTTGTACAAATTATTAAATCGGTACTCAATGAAGAGGGTGGGAGACGGCTCACTCGCGCGGAGATTATGCAGAAGGTACTGCAACAAAAACAAGTAAAAGAGAGTACCATCTACCTGGCATTGTCCGATAAATCCTGCTTTAGCAAAGACAGTCATGGCCGCTACGCCATGAAGTAGGGTATACGTGCAAGAAAAATTTTCCTCACTCCCATGGAAATCGTCCTTGATTTTTCCTTTTTTTCAAGTATTGCGAATCTGCCGCCTCATCTCGTTGCATGGCAATTGTTTTTGCACGGAGGGTGGTTGATTTTTGTTTTTCCGTTTCTGTATATCGCTCCGCGTATATGGCTTGGCTGGCGGCAGACGCGCTATACACGCGATTGGAAATTTATCGTTCTCGCGATTGACGTGCCAAAGAATCTTGAACGTACGCCAAAAGCCATGGAGCAAATTTTTAGCCACCTTGCGGGGGCTTATAGTGCGGCAGACTGGTATGAAAAATGGTGGAATGGTAAGGTGCAACCGTACTTTTCTTTTGAAATTATCTGTGTTGATGGGGGTATTCAATTTCTCATTTATACTCCCGCTGGTTTTCTCGATGTGGTTGAAGCGGCGGTATATGCCCAGTATCCAGATGCCTTGATCACCGAGGTAAAGGACTATACGCAAGCCGTACCTACCCAGTACCCGTCAGAAATATATGATGTATGGGGTACGGAACTTCAGTTGCGGAATGACGACATGTATCCGATACGCGTACATTCTGTTTTTGAGCATCAACTCACACAAGAATTCCAGGATCCATTGAGTGACATGATGGAGATGATGAGCCGGTTTGTGCCAGGGGAACAGCTCTGGTTGCAATATATCATAACCGCTATTGACCAAAAATGGAAAGAACGCGGATCCCAGCTCATCAATAAAATTGTTGGGCGCAAAACCAAACCGACGGGATTGCTCTCCAAAATAAATATACTCGGCCTCGGTGATGAACTGCAGGCACTCTTGAGCACTGCCAGGGATCAATTCACCGGTTTACTAGGGGGTACGGACGCGAGAACAGCGTCAGCTAAGGATATAACCTTGGATATTTTGGGGAAATTGACGCCGGGCGAGCGTGAGTCGTTGATTGCAATCCATGAGAAAATCTCCAAAACTGGTTTTAAAGTGCGCTTCCGTATGATCTACATTGCGCGAAAAGAGTCTTTTAATAAAACAAAAGCGGTAAATGGCATGATGGGATCATTTAGGCAGTTTGATTCGCTGACACTCAATGGCATTAAACCCAACAAAAAACATGGTACGTTCACCGGCCACTTCATATTTCCGGAAAAGATTAGGAATTACAAGAAAGGAAAAGTGCTGCGCGCGTACAAACGGCGTGAGCAGGGTTTTGGTCCTGCACAAGTCATGAATATTGAGGAGCTTGCGACAATTTATCATTTTCCAACCTTGTATGTAACGACCGGATCGGTTATGCAGACACAAGCGCGAAGAGGTGCTGCGCCGCCCACATTGCCCTATGAAAGAACCTTGCGGCAAATATTGGACGATGAGTCAAATCCCGAAGCTCACGATGCATCGCATGTGGCGCACAAACGGCCTGATGTTCCTGAAAATTTGCCGGTCGTGTAAAAAAAGTAGTTGTACGTAATGCATTACGCGTTAGCAGTAATTTCTATGGAAGAGGTAACACTGTTTGCAGAAACTAATTTTAGAAACCAGCGAAGGCGCTTCGGAATAAAAATGGATGATCGCCGCAGGCACATGTACCTCATCGGAAAAACCGGTATGGGTAAGACGACCGTGCTTGAAAATATGATCATTGCGGATATACGGGCTGGTCGGGGTGTGGGTGTGGTTGATCCGCACGGTGACTTGGTGGAAAAAGTCATGCAGTACATACCCTCAAATCGCGTCAATGACGTTGTCTATTTCAATCCCGCAGACTTGGATTATCCTGTGGCATTCAATATTTTAGAAACGGTGGAAGCGCGCTACAAACATCTTGTGGCTTCCGGTATGATGGGAGTCTTTAAGAAACTCTGGCCTGATGTTTGGAGTCCGCGCATGGAATACATTTTGAACAATACGATTTTAGCCATGCTGGATTACCCGGGTTCCACAATGTTAGGCATCCAGCGTATGCTCTCCGACAAGGAATTTCGTGGCAAGGTGGTGGAAAAAATAACCGATCCGGTGGTGAAATCATTTTGGATAAGTGAATTTGCCAAATACAACGAGCGATTTGCGCAAGAAGCGATAGCACCTATTCAAAACAAGGTTGGTCAGTTTTTGTCGGCTTCCATAATTCGCAACATTGTCGGGCAGGTAAAATCAACCATTAACATGCGAACAATCATGGACGAGCGAAAGATATTTATTATGAATCTCTCCAAGGGCAGAATCGGCGAAGACAATTCAAAACTTTTGGGAGGTTTGCTTATTACGCGATTGCAACTCTCGGCTATGGAGCGCGTTGATGTGCCGGAGAGCGAGCGCAATGATTTTTATCTCTACGTTGATGAATTTCAGAATTTTGCAACGGAGTCATTCGCTAGCATTCTTTCTGAAGCGCGCAAGTACCATCTGTGCCTCATTTTGGCGCACCAGTATATAGCGCAACTTGACGAATTTGTGCGACCCGCCATCTTTGGCAATGTCGGAACCATTGTCAGCTACAGGGTAGGAGCGGAAGATGCCGAAGCCCTTGCAAAGGAGTTTGCGCCAAGGTTTACCGAGGAAGACCTGGTAAATTTGGGGAAGTTTGATATGTATTTAAAGCTCATGATAGATGGCATAGCATCCGATCCGTTTTCCGCAAGAGGACTGCCGCCAATGTCCGATGTGGAAAAGACGGGAACGGCGGGAAAAGTGCTGCAAGTGAGCCGTGAGCGGTATAGTAAACCCCGTGAGATTGTTGAAGATAAGATTGCGCGCTGGAGCGGTGTTATGGACACTGAAGAAGAACCTGCCGTTTCACCAATGAAAAAAAATAGTGCCGTTCCCTACTTCAAATCTGAAAGCGGCAAGCGCAAGGAGGCGCTCACATCCGCGCTCACCCGTGCGAGAAATTTTCCCCGCGAGAGAGAAGTCGCGCAAGAACCCTTGCAGGTCAAAACTCAAACAAGTGGTGTCGCACAAGCGGATAAAAATCAGGCGCACCTGGCGCGTTGTATGCGGTGCGGAGTAGAAACCGTCGTTTCATTTGTTCCTGACGGCATTCGTCCGGTATATTGTAAGTCATGCTTTACCAAAATGCAGGAGGGATATTTTGCGCCAAGCGCAAAAAAAGACGATACGCAAGAGAAGCGTTTTAAAGAAGATATTCCCAGCATACCAAAGAGTATTTCCTTGCAGGAAGCATTGCGTGCGCACCCGGCACTGTTTAAAATAAGCACGCGATCCGAACAGTCTCGTGATCGTACACCTAACACGGTTGACCGGCGGCGCCAAGCGACCGTCCCTCGTCGACAAAGCGTACTTCGACCCGGTCAGGTCATTAAAGTAAGTCGTCAGTAATATCTATGCCTTTTTACCTACGAGCAAAAAAAATTGACTATACGGCAGGCAAAGAGAGTATCATCGCACTCAACCAAAAAGAGGCGTGGCACTATGGTCTTCGGCCTGGGGATAAAATAGCCTTGGAAACGAATGGCAATCATTTTATAGCCATCATCAACACCACAAAGACTAGAATTAATGCGGGTGATGTCGGCATCTACAGTGATCTATGGGATAGATACGGGCTGCGCGAAGGCGAAATCATTGAGATGCATTTTTTAAAACGAGCGGAATCAATAGAAGCGATAAAGAAAAAGCTGTTAGGGGAAAGCCTTACGGAGAAAGATTTTAATGCGGTAGTCAACGATATCGTAACAGAGCGCATAGGACCGACTGAAATTGCGTATTTTGTGGCCTCATCATTTCCCTATCCCTATACGGATAGGGAATTGTATTATCTGACCAAGGCTGTTGCCTCGCACGGAGAGCAGCTGCACCTTCGGGGTACCGTGGTAGACAAGCATTCAGTAGGAGGGGTTGCGGGGAATCGCACGACCATGATCGTAGTTCCCATTATTGCCTGTACCGGCCTGATTATCCCGAAAACCTCATCTCGTGCCATTACTTCTCCGGCGGGAACTGCGGACACCATGGAAGTGCTTGCACCGGTGAGCTTTACTGCTGAAAAAATAAAAAAAATCGTGCAAAAACACAAAGGGTGCCTTGTCTGGGGGGGTGGGGTCAATTTGGCGCCTGCGGATGACAAGATTATCAAGGTGTCGTATCCCTTGTCATTTGAACCGTATGAAAAGATGATGGTGAGTATTATGGCGAAAAAAGTAGCGTCTGACGTGAAGTATCTGGTTATTGATATGCCAATTGGAGAGTTCGTAAAAATTCCTGATATGCGAACAGCACGCATGTTAGCGCAAAGGTTCGTAAGACTGGGAAAAAAATTCGGCATTAAAGTTCGTGTACTCATCACACGAGCCAAAGAACCTGTGGGCAGGGGGGTTGGTCCGGCACTTGAAGCGCGAGATGTGCTACGCGTGTTGCAACAAACGGAACACCTCCCGACCGATCTGGAAAAAAAATCTCTCATGCTCGCCGGCATGCTGCTTGAATTAGCGGGAAAGGCAAAAAAGGGCAAAGGGGTCAATATGGCGAGAACAATTCTTACAAGCGGCACGGCGTGGAGAAAAATGGCTGCCTTTATCCGCGCGCAAGGCGGCAATCCAAAAATAACGCCGGATGATGTGATATTGGGACCGGTGAAGCATTACCTAGAGGCGCAGCAGACTGGCAAGATTGTTGAAGTAAACAACCGCACTATTAATGATATTTGCCGTGCGCTTGGTGCGCCGGAAGAAAAACTTGCGGGTATGTACTTAAATAAAAGGCTTGGACAGCGCGTACAAAAAGGCGCAAGGCTCTGTACGCTGTATGCGGCTACGGATACGCGTATGAAGCTCGCGGTTAAAACTTTGGAAAAACAAGCTGTCTTCACGATTGCCCGCGCTCCCTACATAAAAAAACGTTAGGAAAATACCCCCTTGACTCATAAGATAGATATGCTAAACTCATAAGCACATGCAGCAGTATAATTGGAAAAATTTTTTCTTTTTTATCCAGCAAGAAGGCCGGTTATTCTGTAGTGCATAAAAAAATTACAGAGATCAATATCGGCCCTCAAGGGCCTTTTTTGTTTAACGGATTGTTCCTTTCACTTGAGGAGATATTTCATGGATAAGACAGGTCTGCAGTTTCCCTATATAGCTGACGCAGGGAATCCATTATCCCGAACCTATCAGGCGTTTGATGGAGCTTGCCTTCCACAAGATAATGGTAATTGCTATCCTGCAAGCATTGGATTGGATTGTCCCGTACGCGATGATTCACGCCAGCACATGTCTCGGATATGGGATATGCTTGGTGAAAAAAGAACACAGGTGGTTCTAGCTCTTGGCGATAATAAAGGAATTCAAAGAATAGTTGTCACAAGAGAGGATATACGCATTAAATTACGTAGCGATTTATGGAATGTGCTGCACGACACGGTTGTGGAAGTACTTGAGTGCGTATATGCGCTTACATTCATGCCGTGATTTTTATCCACCGATCTTTTCTAACCTCCTCGGGTGTACCCCTCCGGAGGTTTTTTGTCAAAAATTCACTTAGGGAGAGATTGTATTCTTTGTAACCTTTTGCTATAATAAGCGCATTTAACAAGTAGCGGAACGTACATGGCAGACTCCGACTCAACAAAGCTCAATTTGGCAAACTTACTTGCGCAAAGCGCAAAAGGAGACGCACTTTCCTACCGTGGTGTCTTTGATCATTTACACGGACGGATTTTTCGCTACATACTCTCGCGCTGTTCAAATAGGGATGATGCGCACGATATTACCCAAACCGTATTCATAGATCTTTGGCAGGCGTTGCCGAAATTCGTCTATACATCTGATGAGGAATTTTATGGATTCGTATTTCTCATTGCCAAGCGGAAACTTGGCAAACATTATCGTTCCAGAAAGCCGCACGTGGAATTAGATGATCGTTTCATTGCGGATAATTACCACATAAGCACAGAAGATTATCGCCATCTGGAGCACTTACTGAAAAAACTTAGCTCACGTCAGCAGGAAATACTGCGACTTCGGTACTGGAGCGGTTTAGCTTTTAAAGAAATAGCAACAATCCTTAGGATAAGGGAAGGAACCGCAAAAGTTTGGCACCACCGCGCCGTTAAAAAACTGGAGGCTATCGTTCAAGAGAGCGCACTTTACGAAGAGAAGCATATATGACTATCACCATCAAACAATTACTAGATACCGTATCCCCAAAGCCTTTGGAAAAAAATGAGTCGCAGCGGATATGGTTTGCGATTCAGGGGGAGATTACGCGTCATCCGGTTACCAAAAAAAACAGGCTATTCTTGATCCCGACATATTCCTTTCGGATTGCCACTGTCGCGCTAGCTGTAATTTTTTGCGTTGCCGCCACAACCGCCACCGTTGTAGCCTCTGATAATGCAAAACATGGTGATGTGCTGTACCCGATTGATCTTGCCGTTGAAAAAATTCAACTTGCTGTTGCGCAGGGTAATATCAAAGAAGAACTTACAATTGCTTACGCAAGAGAGCGTGTTATTGAGGTTGAAGAACTTATGGCGCACTATACATCTCCGACTATTGTAAAAACACTGTCAGGAAAAGAAAATTCTGATGAGCATATATTGGCAGATTTGACGATGGCTTCAACGACCGCCGAACGAGAAGACATCTCAACTTTACCGAAAATGAAAGATCTTGAACGTGCTGAAAAAGCGTTGAGTTTCTCATTAGAATATCTTGAAAAAACCAGGCAGTCGGCTCGCGACACAAAACGTGCGGATGAAGTGGACCATCTTATTACCAATCTTACGGATCTTGCACGCGATTATGTTGCCGACGTGGAGCGCGCGGTAACTATGGAGGATGATACGTTCCGGCAGCTGCAGGGCGCAGAAGATCGCGATGCCATACGAACCATTACCGGTACACTGCGCAAACAATTTCGCTTTGATGAACAAAGACAAGAAATTCGCGATCGTGATAACAAGGAGGAAATCAATTCCCACGAAGACAAAGAACAAATGCGCGCTTTTCCCAACACTTTCTCACAAACCACCGATGATCAAAATGAAGACCAGCAAGAGAATGACTCCGACAAAAACGATGCCACAGGAACTCAAAATATGCTCATTCCGCAAAATGACCTAGGAGATATTTCTTTCATGCCAACATCTTCAACCGACACAAGTGTTACCGATGACGATGAAAATTCCATACGCTCCATCAAGATTGAAAAAGAACATGATAACGTAAAAGTTAAGGTAATTTGGCTCAACGGCGATGAAGATGCATTTACTCTTGCTTACACACAAAGTGACGAGGATCTCATTGCACGGATAGCGGATTATTTGGGTATGGTCCACGCGGAAGTGGAGCGTATACTGCAAGAAGAGGATTGATGCGATTTTTACATCTATGCGTTTGTATTCTCGAGATGCTATCGCTGCAGTAATTGGACCAATTGGCGTAATTGTATTGACTATTACGCCAATATTTCTCATACCTTTAGCTGATCGTTTTACCACCGGAAGCGGAACTCTGCTGAATATCGGCAGAATTGCGGGATTGGCCGGCATGACATTATTTTCGTTAGCGCTTATTTTAAGTGCTCGTTTTGCTTTTTTGGAAATTTGGTTTGGCGGTCTTGATCGCATGTATCGGATGCATCATCGCATGGGCGTTATCGCTTTTTTGCTGCTACTAATACACCCTTTAACGCTTGTTGCAAGCTATCTGCCGACTTCTTTTACCTATGCAACATCGCTCTTGATTCCCGGGAGCGACTGGGCGATAAATTATGGGCTTTTGGCACTTGTCGGCATGATCATGCTTATTATACTTGCCGTATTTGCCGATTCTTTTACCTTTTTACCATATCAATTTTTAAAGAGAAGTCATTCGTTTTTTGGTATCTTCTTTTTCTTTGCATTTTTACACACCATGCTCATACCCAGCGATGTATCGCGTAATTATTTTCTCAAAAGTTATTTTATACTGCTCTCATCAGCAGCAATCGCTTCGTACGTCTACCGCACACTTGGTGGAAAGTTTTGGATAAAACGCTACGCGTATCGCGTACAGGAAATTCGCAGACCGATAAATACGATTACCGAAATACGCATGCTACCCTATGGCAAAGCTTTTAAATATAAACCGGGTCAATTCATCTTTATTCATTTTGAGGGCGAGAATATCAGTAGAGAAGTACATCCTTTTTCACTCTCCTCAACACCCTATGAACATGAAATTTCCATTACTGTCAAAGCGCTCGGATCTTATACCGCGCAGCTTGCAAACCTTCAACAAGGGACTGTTGCAAAAATTGAGGGTCCCTACGGACGATTTTCGTTTTTAAACGCTCCTACCAGAAAACAAGTGTGGATCGCGGGAGGCATCGGCATTACGCCGTTTTTAAGCATGGCACGAACCCTCACGCATCTTACAGGATCGGCGTTTGAGATTGACCTTTATTGTTGCGCAAAAACATGGGAAGAAATGTTTTATTTGCCGGAATTGGAGCATATAGTGAAACTTTATCCGTCTTTGAGAGTATTCTCTTTTTACAGCAATACATCCGATTATCTTACGGTTGATGCACTAGTCAAACAAAGCGGTAGTTTTGCCGATAAAGCGTTTTTTTTATGCGGACCGCCGGCTATGATGCGCAACCTGCACAACCAACTTAAAAAAATAGGTGTGCCAAAACATCTGTTGCATAACGAAGCGTTTCAGCTTCTCTAAAATTCCCTATGAAAAAAATGGTCTTTATCGCGCTTATTGTATTTTTTACCTTGGTCAATTCGCTCTTAGCTGCGAGATTTGTTGTTTTGTACCAGAATGATACAGTAGCGAAGGTTGTTGGCACGGAAGGGAATAACGCGGTCAAGCAGGCCATAGCATCAGTTGGTCAAAATACCAGTGGTGTATTGACGGCAACAACGGCTAAAATCAATGACAAAACGAACTTTACACTTGCGGACGTTGCGCAACACACTACCAATACTGATTGCTGGCTGGTCATTAACAACAAAGTCTACGACGTGGACAGCTATACCAACAAGCATCCGGGTGGAGCGCAAAAGATTCTGGATAACTGCGGAAAAGAAGTGACGGGCATCTTTGCGGCCATACATTCCAATTTCGCTTGGGACTTGTTGGCAAGCTACCTGATCGGAAGCATTGGAGAAGGCATAACGGTTGCTGCACCCGAACAACCGATACCGCAAACAATCGCTCCGACGCAGGCGAATCCCGCCGTGCCGCAAAACCAGACACCAACACAACAACCCCCCACAAGTCTTGAAGAAGCTATTCAAAGGCAATTCCCTGGCGCCACGGTAAACAAGCTTCGAATGGAAGATGACGGAAGGACAAAGGCAGACCTCATCTACAATGGAATATCATATAGAGTAGTGTTTAACGCCGATTATTCCATAAAGGAAATTGAAGCAAAAGACGACTAGAGCATACTTGTCTGTGTAGCACAGCTCTCATATCATACGAAAGTTACGAATGGTACTTATGCACCAACTATATAATGGAAGAAGTTTCATCTTTTTTTGTAACAAAATCAACGAAGTTGTGCAGGACTTTTTCCACGTACGGCGTGTCATGAAACAGTTTGTCGGGATCGGTATCTTTGGGAAGGTAGTCGGGAAACGTGGATAATCTGTCGACAATGCAAAACAGTTCTATGGCTTTTGAACAAGAGGTCGTGGGAACAAACAAGGCCTGATTGCAACGCGCAATCAGGCCTTTCTTCTTTGAAGAGTGGGCAGTTTATTAGCGGATTTTTTTCGCAATGTCAGCCAACTTTTCATCATCCTCTCGTTTGTAGTCATGGGAAGAAATGTAGCTCTCGTATTTTTCAAAGTATTTATCCACATTTGACTTGAGTGGCTTCCATTCGTCCATTTTAGTTCCATGCATCGGGAAAAATTTTGCGTGAGCATGATCAACACCAAACCCCTCGAAGAACATCCCTGTTCTGCCGACATCGTCAAGTTTTGCGTCAAGTAGCTTCGCAGTTTGTCTAGCCGCCTTAACGAGACGCATCAAAACGTCTTCTGGAAGATCAAAAGGATATGACGGATAATGTTCTTTCATAATCACGACCGAAAACCCTCGGTGTTCGGGAAAATAGAAAGAAAGGAGATATATTTAGCATCTTCCCATATTTTATGAGCTGGAGCCTCTCCTTTGGAAATTTTACAGAAAATGCAATCCATAATATTTTGAATTGATTGTATTGTATCAGAAAGTTTTTGACATGGGAGTAAAAGAGTAAATCCAAAATTCCAATTAAGTTTCACCCCAAAACAACAAGAGCCAAGGCAAAGCGAATCCTTTTCCTCCCCAAACCCATCCTTTTCCATTCGCGACATCCGAATTCAAAAAAGATTAGCCGAGTGTTTTGGCAAATCCTTTCCCCAAAAAATAGTTTTGCCAAAACTTCGTCCGCATTGAAGCCCCGCCACACTGCCCGAATACTTGGAGGGCAGAACCCCAAAAAGAAAAATGTCCTTTCCATTTTAGAAAAAATCACCCCAGCGAAGATCAGAAAAAGCAAGGAACTTTTTTCTTTTTGGGGTTGCCGAGTGAAGCGAGGCGGTGGCGGGGCTTTCGTCGAGCGTACGATTTAGTTTCAAGCCACCATGCGCTCCGCGCGTGCCACATCATTTGTTTTGAAAGTAAGTGCGAGCTTGGTGCGCCGTGAGGGATTTGAACCCCCGACCATCTGCTTAAAAGGCAGTTGCTCTACCAGGCTGAGCTAACGGCGCATAAATACCTGCGGAACGTTGCCAATATAACATAAAGCATCACATTGGACAATAGGTGCCATAAAAAAATCCCCGTTGCCGAGGATATACTACGAAGAATTGGTTGCTCGTTTTGATGTGAAAGGTAAGATCATACTTGGTATGACCAGAGAAAAAGAGCAGATCATAGCCCAGTTTGACTGCGCCGCGTTTGGATAGTTCCGGGGTTCATTGCCAAGCCACATACCTAACAGCGTAATACAATCTGGAGGGGGTGTATGCAACATAAAGCACGTAATTACTCACCAGAGTGTTATGATACTTCCGGCAAACCAACATGCGCCGCAAAATTTTCTCGCACTCATTTCACCACTTCTTTTTCTTGTGGGGGAAAAAAAGTACCAGCTTTTCCTGCAAGAACATTCAGAAGATCTGCATTCCATGCCGCGAGATAGCATGGAATACCAGCTTGTGTCGCGCGCTGTATTTGCAAGAGCTTGGTGCGCATACCCCCAGGAGCTCCGTTTGGTGATTGCGTTGAACTCGCGTAGGCAAGCACTTCTTGAGTGATGTGAGGAACGGTTGCTACAAAGTCCGCTTCGTGAGCATATGTGGGATCGGCGGTATAGAGACCTTGATGCATGGATAGAACAATGAATGCTTGAGCGTCAACAAATTCCGCAAGCATGCGCGCGAGCATATCGTTGTCCAGTTGCACCTCATCAGGATTTACCCCGTCATTACCATTCGCTATCATTATGCCATGGCTTTCCCATGCACGGATAATCATGCCTAAAATATGGTTGCGCAGCAAGGAATCATGTAGCTGATCATGACTTAACAACAGTTGCCCAACCGGAAAGTTGTTGATGTGAAAAAAAATTTTATAGTATCGGATTAGATCTCCTTGTCCAAACGTTGCTGCGGTAGCCTTATCAATCACTGACGCGTGGTTGTACCCAACAACCGCCATTTTACCGCACGCAATGGCACCGGAACTTACGAGCAGTACGCGATAGCCGCTTGCATGCAGTATACCGAGCGACTCGCATACATGCGCCATGCGCCTGAGAGCGAGTTTGCCTTCTTTGACTACTACATCAGATCCAACCTTTACCACAATTTTTTTCATGGATATTCCTCGAGGATATTGTAAAAGAACATAGGAGAGCGAAAGAAGTATACAAACAATATATAAAAAAGACAATACGGACAAAACATGCTACACTTCATTACATTATTGTACACGACCATCGTACACACTACCTCATTCCTATTTTATGCGTTGGCATACGCTCTCACAGGCAGATACGCTCAAAAAAATTAAAAGTGATGCCAAGACAGGTCTAACGGAATCGGAAGCAAAAAAACGCTTACTCCATTTTGGTTTGAACACATTGCCCAAGGAAAAAAAATTGGGTATCGGTACACTGCTATTGCACCAGATACAAAACATCATGGTGGTCATGTTGCTTATTGCGTCCGCAATCAGTTTTGTGCTCGGTGAATTTATAGACGCATGGGTCATCCTTGCTGCGGTATTTCTCAACATACTTGTTGGGTTGATACAGGAATACAAGGCGCAAAACGCGCTTTTTGCGCTGCGCCAAGTGCTCACGCCCACAACACTAGTGATTCGCGCAGGCGTACGCAAAGAGATATTTTCCAAAGATTTGGTACCGGGGGACGTTGTTGTGTTAGAAGAGGGGATCACCATCCCCGCGGATCTTCGTCTCCTGCAAGACCACGAGATATCTATTGCCGAAAGTTCGCTCACGGGAGAATCACAACCGGTAAAAAAGCGCGCAGCAGGTGTAGTACATGCGGATACGCCTGTTGGAGACCGAAAAAACATGGCTTATATGAGTACCACGGTTGTTGGAGGGAATGGGATTGGTGTCGTAGTAGAAACCGGGTTACACACGGAAATTGGTGCCATAGCCAATTTAGTCGCAACTGCCGCGGAAGAAGCAACGCCCTTGCAGCAGCGCTTAAAAGTCTTTAGCGCGTTTTTGGCAAAAATGGTAGTCGGCATTGCCATTTTCATACTTTTTGTTGGTTTATTTTCGGGACATGCATTCAGTGAAATGTTCACCATAGCGGTTGCCGTGGCGGTTGCCGCAATTCCAGAAGGGTTGGCGGTTGAAGTAACCGTGATTCTAGCTATAGGCATGCAGCAGATACTGAAACGCAACGGGTTGGTGAAAAAACTTATCGCTGCAGAAACACTGGGGAGTACGACCGTTATTTGCACGGATAAAACCGGTACATTGACCGAAGGCGCCATGCGCGTTACACGCATTGAAACCGCAAGCGTTTCATCGGCATGGCGTGAAAAAAGTGGCGTTGAAAAAATGTCGGAAGAATTGCTTGAGGTAGTACGTATCGGCATGTTGTGCAATGATGCAAGTGTTGCAGTTACAAATCGCACGCGCAAAAAAATAAATCTTTCTTCGGAAGTTTTTGTTGGCGAACCGACGGAAACGGCACTTTTGAGTGCCGCCGCTACGCTCGGTCTCTACACGGATGCGCAAAAAAACATCCTGCGCATAGACAGCATCCCTTTTTCATCGGAGAAAAAGTTTATGGCAACACTTGACCGATTTGCGGACGGATCGTTGCGTGTGCATGTTAAAGGCGCCCCGGAAATTATTCTTGCAAAATGCACCGATATACTTGTAGGAGCAAAAATAACGCATCTTACCCCTGCCTTGCGAAAAAAAATAACAGACAATTTTGAACACATGAATGCCGAGGGAATGCGCACCATCGCAACCGCGTATCAGCAAGTTTCCAATGTAAAAACCGTGGGTCTGCAAGAAAGTTTTGCCGATGCCCGTTTGGTATATGCGGGAACTATCGGCATGCGCGACCCGCTGCGTCCCGAAGTACTGCAGACGATTGCGCTGTGCAAAAAAGCGGGGATCAAACCGGTGATGATTACCGGTGATCATAAATTAACCGCGCTTTCTATAGCAAGCGAGCTTGGACTCCCTACACAAAAAGAATCGGTCATAGACGGTGTTGACCTTGCCAACATGACCGATGCGCAATTATCCGAGCGCGTTGAAAATATTTCCATCTATGCGCGAGTCGCGCCAAAAGATAAACTGCGCATCGTTGCCGCGTGGCAAAAACACGGTGCGGTAGTGGCCATGACCGGAGACGGCGTCAATGACGCACCGGCATTAAAAGCCGCGGATGTCGGTGTTGCATTGGGATCGGGAACGGATGTGAGCAAAAGTGTTGCCGACCTGGTACTGCTGGACAATAATTTTGCAACGATCGTCCATGCGGTTGAGTACGGACGTGTCATGTACGATAACATACGTAAAGTTGCGCTGTATCTTCTTTCTGACAGTTTTTCTGAAGTATGCATTATTACCGGAAGTCTCTTGCTTGGGCCGATTATCTTGGCCAATGAGGGAATTTCGCCCCTGCCTCTACTCGCTTCGCAAATTTTGTGGATAAATCTCGTTACCGATGGCTTTCCCAACATAGCGCTCATCTTTGAACCAAAAGAAAATGAGGTAATGGACGAGGAGCCGCTTCCCCGACATACCCCGCTTTTTGATCTTGAGCGTAAAATACTCATTGGCGTTATCAGTATCGTTACGGGGTTAAGCACGCTGGGATTATTCTTTTACTATGTACGTGCGACAGGAGACATCATGTACGCGCGTACCATAGTGTTCGCTACGCTGGGTATTGATTCTCTGCTGTACGTTTTTAGCTGCCGCACGCTTCGGCATACACTATTTACCTATAATCCGTTGCGGAATGCGTGGCTGCTTTTGGCAATCGGCGGAGGCATGCTGCTGCAACTGCTTGCGATTTATCTTCCGGCGCTGCAACGTGTTTTTTCAACCAAAGCGATTATGCTGTGGGACTGGGGTATCATAGCATTGGTATGTTTCGGGGTTATTATTGTTATTGAAAGCATCAAACTGGTATTTATTTTGCAGAGAAACGGGAGAGATGGCGCGTAATCGTAGTTTCGTGTATTCTTAAAGAAGTTTATTTAACGTAACTGTGGATAGAGGGGGGGGTGACCAAATGAAAGGAAGACATGTACTCGCAACCATACTCCTCGTTGTTGATGCGGCATTTCTATTGGTGCCGCGATTAAAAGATGCGGTGTCAACAATACCTATCGGGAATACGTTGCTTGTCATTATCGGTATTATGTCGCTCATCGTTGCATTTGTGCTGTTGCAAGATGATACAAAAAAAGCCGGTAATACTGCGTACGTTTCCAATAAAAAATAATATTCTTTGACGAAGTTATTTTTTTCGTACCCAACTTTTTCCCCATGTACTATCCCCTAAGGAATCGTTTTAAATGTGGATAAGGCTATGCAGCCGTTACCCGTTACAGAGACATTGCGCGTACTCAAACGCACCTATCTGGAGGCTCACTGCAGCCTCCGGTTTCGTGATCCTTGGGAATTATTGGTTGCAACAATCCTATCCGCGCAATGTACGGATGTACAGGTCAACAAAGTTACGCCAGCCTTTTTTCAAAAATTTCCCGATGTGCAAGGCGTTGCAACAGCGCGTCTTGCATCAATTGAAACGCTCGTTCGTTCAACCGGATTTTATAAAAATAAAGCAAAAGCCATCAAGGGGAGTGCGCAGTGCATCGTAGAGGTGTATGATGACAAGGTTCCTGATACCATGGAGGAGTTACTGACCCTTCCGGGTGTCGCACGCAAGACGGCCAATGTCCTATTAGGCGCAGCCTTTGGCAAGGTAGATGGCATTGTGGTTGACACCCATGTGGGGCGCATCGTACGGCGTTTTGGATGGACGAAAGCAACTGATCCTAAAAAAATAGAGGTGGATCTCATGCGTTTACTGCCACGAAGAGCATGGGTTGCATTTTCCCATCGGCTCATTCAACATGGGCGCGCAGTATGCAAAGCACCAACGCCGGTGTGCAGCCAATGCCCTTTACAGAAAAAATGTCCCAGAATAGAAGTGGGGAAGTGGAAGTAAAGAGTGAGGAGGAATTATCGGGGATTCTCTCCAGCTTTACGTGGTATGCTTTGAGGTAACGCTTTTACCAGTTGAGCAAACGCTTGAAGGTATTTTTCAGGAATACTGGTACGCAAATCTCGTTTTCCCAAAGTCACTTCTTCCTCGCTAAAGCTTGCATTAATAAATTGTTGTAGCTCTTGGAAACTCACCTCATCCGTAAGTTGCCGATCCTTGGGCTGTTGTAGGACATGTTCCTTTCCGCGAAATTTTGGTACAGTATAACTTAAGATAGCATGAAACAGCAAAAAATGTACTATGTTTTTGCCTATTGGACGCCATGTGAACTTTTCCAATAAGCAGGGGGATAACCTTGCCGCTATTTTTGACGTTGCGCGAAAGCCACTCAAGAAAGATTTTTGTTTGGTATTTTTACATGGCTATTTGTCGGAAAAAGAAGGGCGGATTGGGAAAGCACTTGCAAACACGTTACCGCAAGCCGGAATATCACTTTTTCGCTTTGATTTTTCCGGAAACAGCGAATCGGCGGGAGAGTTTGGTGAGGGAAGTTTTTCAAAAATGCGTGAAGACGCGAGATCTGCTCTCGCGTATCTGCAAACGCAAGGCTTTAAAAAATTCGCCGTTTTGGGACATAGTTTTGGCAGTGCGGTGGGATTAACGCTCGTATCGGAAATAAAGGAAATAAAGTATTTTATAGCACTATCAGGAACGGGAGATTTGCCAGCGTCAAAAATACGCAGATTTTCTCAAGAAGCGCTGCGGCAAGCGGAGCAAGTTGGTTACACGTATGTACAACTTACTTCTGGTGAAAAGAGAAAAGTAACTAAAGACTATCTTGAAGATTTTGATCGGTACGACATCGCCGACTACGCGCGCAAGGCTCGGAAACCAGCACTTTTTCTCTGGGGGAAGCATGACACGACGATTCTTGAAGCCGAAGTGAGAAAAATTTACGATGCCTATGCCGGACAAAAAGCATTTGCGTATCTTCCGCATGCGGATCACTTTTTTTATGCACAGGAAGCGCGGCAGGAAATGACGGATGTGCTGGAGGAGTGGCTTACGCGCCGTATTCGGGAATAGTAACCGTTCTTGAATCAGTATAACAAAGAACTTATTGTCGCCATAAAGCCTCTTTATAAGCGACGTAGAGCGAGTGAAATAGTAAAGTTTACTTTTATATTTCCGAGCTGAGGAGTTTATATACCTTGCATATAATTTTTGACCCCTTGGCTCTTGGATTCTTTGATCCTTTTGCATTCGCTTGGCAGGAGCCGGGCTCGCACCACATTTTTTATTATGACCATTTCATCAAACAAATCCAAGGTCTTCGTCGGCATGTCCGGAGGAGTGGATAGTAGCGTCGCCGCGCTGTTGTTGCAACGGCAGGGGTATGAAGTAATTGGCGTATTCATGCAGAACTTCAATCCCGAGAGATTGCAAGGGTGCTGTCCTTGGGAAGATGATATGCGTGATGCGCGGCGGGTATGCGCCAAGCTTGACTTGCCGTTTCATGTTGTTAATTTTGAAAAAGAATACGAAAAAAAAGTGTTGGAATATTTTTTTACCACCTACAAAAAAGGATTGACCCCAAATCCAGACATTCTCTGCAACAGTGAAATAAAATTCAAAGTTTTTTTAGACTATGCGGAAAAACTTGGCGCCGGGGCAATCGGTACGGGACATTACGCGAGCGTCCTGGCTAAAAAAAGCATCTACGAGCTGCATAAAGGTATTGACCAAACCAAAGACCAATCATATTTTTTGCATCAGCTCACCCAAAAACAACTTTCCAAAAGTATGTTTCCTCTTGGCGATCTTACCAAAAAGGAAGTTCGGGCAATCGCAAAAAAAGAAGAATTGCACAACTGGGATAGAAAGGACAGCCAAGGGATTTGTTTTATTGGTAAAGTATCGTTACGGGAATTTTTGTCGCAGCGTCTACGACCAAAAAAAGGAAACGTGGTTACAACCGATGGCGACATACTAGGCGAACATGATGGCGTATGGTTTTATACCATTGGTCAGCGGCACGGCATCGGATCAACCGGCGGGGGAATTCCGTGGTACGTGGTCAGTAAAAACGTCAAGCGCAACGAGCTTATGGTAGCAAAAGGCAGTTGGGATGACGCGCTTTTTAAAAAGGAGCTTATCATTGCGGACATGCATTGGATATCGGGAACTGTTCCAAAATTGCCTCTGCACTGCACGGTAAAAATTCGCTATCGTCAGCCGGATCAAAAAGTTACCGTACGGCAAGGAACGAAAAAAAACTTACTGGAACTGCATTTTCAAGAAAAACAGCGTGCGATAACTCCCGGACAGTACGCGGTACTCTATAATGGTGAAAAATGTCTTGGCGGTGGTGTCATTACCTAAAATACGACTTGCGATTTCGTATTGTTGACAAACGGGTATTTTTCTGTACTATGCAAGCGCACGATACAATATTGTGTGCTGATCTTTTAACAACGCAATGGAGGAATCTACCATGACTCGACGCAGCATTACGCATCGTGCGCCCGATGCTGCCCGGGGTCACTCCGAGCTGTATCAATTGCGCAAGAAATGGCCTATTGCTAATCACTTGGTATATGCCACACAGACCGGCTGGCAGCAAATTATGCATCGTAAGTGTGCGAGAGATGAATTATTTGGGCTGGGAAATACCAACCTGCTGCGAAGAAATTTGCGGTATTATTTAGACTTACTGGTACGAAATAACGTTACTCCCGATGCCTACCAACGTCTTTTTGTGATGTATATTGACGTCTGGATGCTGAAAGCGGTGAATTTTTTGATCGGGCATGACGGGGAGGGGGGGGTAATCGGTATCTCAAAAAAATAATCAGCACGCTTGAGGGGGGGGCGAAACAAGGGCTTATATTGCAAAAAAGACGATGTGGACGGAAGTGTACCGTGACAGGGGAGATGAGTTTGTGC
>Ga0210058_1000135_pt1 | contig 71946 bp, 69 predicted proteins | sample CryGeymeta201511_FD_183979 | JGI IMG/M metagenome (GOLD analysis project Ga0210058, IMG submission 183979) | Groundwater microbial communities from Crystal Geyser aquifers in Utah, USA - Crystal Geyser metaG 2015-11 (SPAdes) (version 2) | ecosystem: Environmental > Aquatic > Deep subsurface >...
TTATGAATAGAGGTGTTTATTGTGTTCTCTGGCGGTCTTCTGTTTGCCTCTGACTGTTTCCCCTTCACCTAATTGCTCAACCGCCTTGAAAAATGAATCGCCAGCCCCGACTCTTAACCCTATCGCTGACGGCGCATGAAGTTCGCCAAAGACAATGTCATTGACGGTAATCTCATAGACATGTTCAGGGTGCAGCGAGACGTCTTTCAAAATTTCCGACAGTTTCTTTCTTGCGTCGCTCACTGGAATTTTTACAGGCATAAATCCTCCTTCGCTATATATGTGCCAAATTTAACACTTTGTACACATAAAAACAAGAGACGGGGCCATAAAACTATTTCCTCTTAAACATCCTATTTAAATCATCCAGTGAAAAGAAAATCCGCGTCGGCCTTCCGTGAGGGCACTGGTCGGGATGCTCTGTATTTTCAAGGTCAGAAAGAAGCTGCGAGACCTCTGATTGGTTCAGTATCTCTTTCCCGCGCACTGACTTATGGCAGGCAATCCTGGCTGCTATTTCCTCTTTTATGGCCCTGTCCGGCCTGTCTCCCTCCATGAATGCTGATGCGGCATCTGCGAGTATTCCTCTCAGGTCAGCCCCCGCAAGCGCATCAGGAAGCGAACGGATAATTAAAGCGTCATGCCCGAAGTCATCAATCTCAATGCCAAACTCATTCAGTAGATTTTTGTTTTCAAGGATAACCAGGTACTCCTTATGCGAAAGATTTACCTGTCTTGGGAAAAGCAGCTGATGCGAGTCCAGCTTTATTTTCTTAAGAAATTTTTCATAAAGAATTCTTTCATGGGCTGCGTGATGGTCTATAAGACTCAGCCCTCCTCTGCCTGAAACAGCGATGAACGTATCGCCGAGATATACAAACGGCAGCGACGGTTTATACGGCAGTTCAAAATTCTCCGAGACATGAGAAGGCGTCTCGCCTATTCCTTCATAATTTGCAGAGTCATACTGCATGGATGGGGTCTCTGTAAATGGTTTTACATGCCCGGCCCTTCCGACTTTTACGGCGTCGCGTATGCCTGTATTCACAAACCGGTAAACGGCCTCTTTGTCTTCAAACCTGACCTCTCTCTTTGTCGGATGAACGTTAAAATCAACCTTGCGGGGGTCAAGTTCCAAAAAAAGAAAAAATACCGGGTGTTTATCTTTTGGAAGTATTCCTTCGTAAGCGCTGTACACTGCATGGGAAAGCGAAGCGTCTTTTATCGGACGCTTGTTTATGCATATGAATTGATGCGCCTTACTGTTCCTGAAATTCCCTATGTCAGAGACAAATGTATGCATCTTCATAATTCCAACATGTTCACATTTTTCAAATCCCCTCTTACTCCCATCTTTTAAATCCCCCCATCCCCCCTTTACTAAAGGGGGGCAAGGGGGGATTATTGGGGAAATTGGTGGGTTATGAACCTCTATCAGCCCGTTTACAAATTCATCGCCATATACCTGCATCAGCCTTTCCCTGAGTCCTGACGCCTTTGGAAAAATCATGGTCTCCTGATTTTCAGTCAAAAGCCTGAATCCAATCTCATAATGTGAGAGGGCTTCTTTTGTTACAGTGTCAATAATATGGAAAAGTTCTGTGGTGTTTGTCTTTAGGAATTTTTTCCTGGCAGGAGTGTTGAAAAATAAATCCTTCACCTCAACAGACGTCCCTGAAAAAGGGGAGGCTTTTATCTCTTTTATTTCTCCTCCCGAGATTTCTACTGATATTCCGGAGGCAGCGCCTTTTAATCCTGTAATGAGCTTAATCCTTGCGACTGCTGCGATTGAAGAAAGAGCTTCCCCGCGAAATCCCATTGTCGTGATATTGAACAAATCGGCGTCGCTTCTAATCTTGCTTGTTGCATGGCTCTCAAAACACAAATGCGCGTCTTCTTCATCCATGCCTGCGCCGTTGTCCGAAACCCTGATTAGCCTCCGGCCTCCATAAAGCGCTTCTATCTTTATCTCTGAGCCTTCAGCGTCAATTGCGTTTTCTATGAGTTCCTTCACAACAGAGGCAGGCCGTTCCACCACCTCTCCTGCGGCAATTTTATTTCTTAAGTCAACAGGCAGAACCTTTATATCAGGCATAAGACATTTTAAAAGCAGGCGAAGGATTTAGCAATAGGGGAAAGCAGTTGAAACTATCCTGTATTAGAGATATGATAATAAGGCAGGAGGCAAGATGGCTGCTGAAAAAACAGGCGAAGCGTATAAGATTCAGATACTGGAGAAACAACTCCAGTTCACTGAAAAGCTGAAATTTGTAACGAATAGAATCCACGCTGCCAACAATGTTAACGAGATTCTGTTCCAGCTTAAAAATGACATCTTGGGCCTGTTTGACGCCGAAGGAGTTACCATATACCTCATAGACCCCATAAAGCGGCAGCTCATCTCAAAATACCTCGTAGGCTCTGCTATCAAGGAGATAAGGGTGCCCATCTCTCATGCCAGCATTGCAGGATACACCGCGCATGACGTAAAAATGGTAAATATCGGAGATGTATATGATGCAAAAGAACTCTTTGCAATAGACCCGAACCTGAAATTTGACGGCAGTTGGGACCAGAAAACAGGTTACAGGACAAAGCAGATTCTTGCGTCCCCTATACTCTTTGAAAATAAAATCCTTGGGGTCATACAGTTAATTAACAAAAAAACCCAGCCGAGATTTACAAAGATTGACGAAAAAAGCATCGGGGAAATGGCGCGTGTGCTGGGGATTGCCTTCAGGAATCAGTCCAGGATGCTTCACACCCGCTTTGACTATCTGATAAGCCGCAATATTATTACGGATGAAGAGTTAAAGGCGGCTACCGCTCTTGCCCGGGAGCAGAAAAAAGACATTGAAACAATCCTTATGGAAAACTATAAGGTCAAAAAATCAGACATAGGAATGTCCCTCGGCATATATTACAAATGCAAATTTATTGAATACAGCCCCAGCGTGTTTATCCAGAGAGAACTGCTTAAGGGCCTTAATGTCGCCTATCTCAAAAAATCTTACTGGGTCCCCCTCTCGCTCTCGGATAGAAAAGCGGTCGTCCTGATAGATAATCCCAGAGACGCCAAGGTGCTTGATATAAAAAATCTTATTAAGGCAAATGAGTACGAGTTTCAGGTGGCATTAAGGGAAGATATAATTAAATTCCTTGAAGCTCCTGAATTTGACTTCGGCGCTTCCGGCTCAATGTCAGACATCCTGGCAGAGATAGACGTCAAAAAAGAGGAAGAAGATGAAGCGGTTGTAATAGAATCTGAATACGACGAAAAGTCCAACACCATAGTGCGCCTGGTAAACCAGATAATTATTGACGCCTATGAGAAAGGGGCTTCGGATATTCATATTGAGCCGAGCAAAATCGCAAAGAAAACCTTTGTCCGCTACAGGGTGGACGGGGTATGTATGAAACATCTTGAGATTCCTCTAACCTATTCCAGCCCTGTTGTATCCAGGCTAAAGATAATGGCGAGCCTGGATATAGCGGAAAGAAGACTGCCGCAGGACGGCAAGATTAAATTCATTTACAAGAACAAGCCTGTTGAACTGCGCGTGGCTACGCTGCCTACGGTAGCAGGTGAAGATGTGGTTCTGAGGATTCTTGCCTCAGCTGAGGCGATGCCGTTGGAGGCCTTGCACCTTTCAGCGTCAGACTATACGAACTTAAAAGAAATAATCAGCCGTCCCTACGGCATCATTCTTGTTGTAGGCCCCACAGGTTCAGGCAAGACCACGACTCTTCATGCAGCACTGGCCTATATAAACACGCCTGAGAAAAAAATATGGACTGCCGAAGACCCGGTTGAGATAACGCAGGAAGGGCTCCGTCAGGTTGAGGTAAAGCCAAAGATAGAGTTTGATTTTGCAAGGGCGATGCGCTCATTTTTAAGGGCTAACCCTGATGTGATTATGGTCGGCGAGATGAGAGACCGAGAGACAGCGCATATCGGCATAGAAGCGTCATTGACAGGGCATCTGGTCCTTTCCACGCTTCACACCAACAGCGCGCCTGAAACAATTACAAGACTTATAGACATGGGCATAGACCCTCTTAACTTTGCGGATTCTATTTTAGGCATACTGGCACAGCGGCTTGTCAGAACCCTGTGCAAGAAATGCAAGGAACCTTATCACCCTGAGAGGGAAGAGTTTGAATCTCTCTCTCAATCTTACGGCGAGCGGTTTCCTCAACTTGGGATAGTGTATGACGATAAGCTGGCCCTTTATAAGCCAAAGGGCTGCGATGAGTGCAACCACTCAGGTTACAAAGGCAGAGCCGGCATATACGAATTGTTAATAGGAACAAAAGATATAAAGAGGGTTATTGCAAAGCGAGGCACTGTGGAAGAGATACGACAGCAGGCCATCAAAGACGGCATGAGAACCCTTTATCAGGACGGTATAGCAAAGGTATTTTCCGGCCTCACCACTTATAAACAGGTCAGAAGCGTGTGCATTCAGTAGTTTAATTCCTGCAGGCGGCAAAGCGAAAACTAAAATGAGAGTTATTTAAAATCAAATATTTTCAGGATGCTTTTTCAAGACGCTCTGCTACCCATACCTTGATGATTGACTGACGGGGCACACCCAAACGCCGCGCTTCCCTGTCCAATAAATGAATCATCCATACCGGAAAATCAACATTTACCCTTTTCTGTGTCTGTTCAGGCCGTTTGGCTTTTGACACATCAAGGTATTTGGAAATATCCCCGCCTTCATCAAATTTTTTATCAAATTCTTTAGCTTTTATTTTCATAGATTTCAACCTCCTCTTTAATTATACCTGTTGTCAACTGAATATTTTTTGATTCTACGACCTAATTCAGCAGCGGAGAATTTACAATTAAAAATCAAACAAGGCTATTCCCCATCCGCTGAAATGTTTTGTTGTGCAATCTTTATTTGTCTCAATTTTCGATTGAGTTTTCCTGTCTTAATTTCATGTTCCCAAATTCTGATTACCTGCCAGCCTCTCATTTTCATTGTCTTTGTTATTTTCTTATCTCTAATTTTGTTCTTCTCAATTTTGTTATTCCAGTAGTTTATATTTGAGGACGGCATCCGGCAATGACTGGGACAACCATGCCAAAAACAACCATCAATAAACACCGATAGCTTTAGTCGTAGAAAAACAAGATCAGGTTTCCCAGTTAACTGGTAATTGCGACGCCACCCAGTAATGCCTTTGTCTTTGAGGATAGAAATAAATTTAAGTTCTGTGGATTTTGTATTCCTGGACTTTACGCTCGCCATAATTCTTGAGCGTTCCGTTTTTGAAAAAGTATCCACTGTTCACTTGATAATTTCTATCCAAGAGGCATCAAAATGTATAGCCTTAAGAAATGCATCGCGGTCAAGATATGGCGGTTTTTTGATTCTCATTGAAAGTCTATCAGGAGGAACTTTCTCAATGATAGTAAATTGTGAGCCATGGGGTTGCCATGTAAATGTGTGCTGTTTGCTATCTATGCGAAATCCTTCTAAATTATTTTTCTTGTTCCATTTCCATTTAAAATTCTCAGGCGGATAAAGAATTGTATCGAATTCAAAAACTGCAACTTCCAGCAGGTCGTCGGATTTAATTAGTACAATCGTTCTCAAGTGCTTATAAAGTTTACGAATTCCTGCGACTCGTTCATTCCAAATGGAAAGAATTTTCTCACCAAGCTCATCAGGGTCGCATTCGCTGACTTGGCGATCTCCAAAAGAATACACAGGAGAGTTACGACCTGAAATCAATCGTACCGTTGAAACTGACGACGGCCCCTTCTTGCTTTGAGTTTTAACTGTTTTTGCGCCCCATGCAGTTTGTTGAAGCACAACATCATCCAACCCAACATTTGAGGGTTTCCAGTTTGCCCCAACAATTCGAGCAAAAATTTCTTCCCAGTCTTCGCCTTCAAGCCGAGATGTTCCTCGTGAGCCAATAAGATATACAATCTCGCGTCCTAAATTAAAAGCAAACTCTTTCGGGAATTTATTAAGCGGATAAGGCGGCTTGTATTTTTCTACTGTCCTTAATCTTGGCTCTTCTACCATATTTTTTCCTTTTTCACAAATTCTAATCTGTCCGTCAACCATTTGATATTGAAGATTATTGGAGTCATATTCCACGTAACCGTTATGCCATCCCTGAGCGATGAACAGATTCTTAAGCACAGCGTTCGCTACAGGGACAGGAATACTATTGCCAGCTTGTTTTCGGGTTTGACTATAATTGCAGACAATCTTAAAGCTTTCTGGAAATCCCTGCAAGCGCAACATTTCACGCATTGTAAGACGTCTTTCCCCATTAACCAATAAGTAATTATAAGAAGCCCCGGCGCGCAAAGCGCAGGAAAATGGATATGCACTGATGTGGCCTGCTTTATTTTCGTGCCATATTGTCGGTTCCTTTGTGGGCTTTTGTTTTTTTAGTCTATTCTTTCTGATGTATGCAGATGCATAGTATTGTTCAGGCACATTTTCTTCTAAAATATCATTTAGCGGAATCATTGGCACCCCGCCTTTCGGCCAATCAAATGAGCAGGCTTTCTTAAATCCGACAATAAAAATGCGCTCTCTTTTTTGGGGAAGTCCATAATCTAACGCATTAAAAATGCGAAAGTCAGCATTATATCCTAAGTCACTTAAAGCTGTCATTATGCGTTTAAGAGTTTTGCCGTTGTTATGACCTGCTAATAATTTGACGTTTTCCAGTACGAATGCTTTTGGTTTCTTTGCTTCAAGTATGCGGGCAATCTCAAAGAAAAGAGTGCCGCGAATGTCTTCAAATCCTTTTCTATGCCCGATTATGCTAAATGGCTGGCATGGGAACCCTGCAAGGAGAATGTCATGGTCGGGGATGTCCTCAGCTTTGATAGAGTTAATATCCCCCGCTGGCCTTTCGCCGAAGTTTTCCTCATACGCCCTTAGGCAGTCCTCGTCAATTTCGCTCGAAAAAACGCACTTAACCGGAATGCCTAATTCAGCGGATATTTGTTCAGCAGCGAAACGGAAACCGCCAATGCCGCAGAATAAATCAATATATCTAATTGCATTGCCATTCTTACCTTTATAAATTGCCATGCTATAACTTACCATTATTAACGCAAGTTGTTCAATTGTCTTTTTTCCGACAATTTAGAACAATATAGCACAAGACAAAGCTTTAAGAAAGATAAAAAAGCAAGAAAATCAATGTGCAGCCTTTGAGGGCATTTCGTATTTTATGGTAATATGGATAAAAATTGATTGTCGATGACTCGAAGAGGAAACTTTCCTGATGAAAAAGCTAAAGATAAAGGTCATCACAAACGCAAAGAAAAATGCGGTTGTTGAAGGAGAAGGGACGCTGAAGGTTTATGTAAACGCCCCTCCTGTTGACGGAAAGGCTAACAAGGTTGTGGCAAAAGTCCTGGCGGAACATTTCAAGGTAAGAAAAAGCAGTGTGAAGATAATCAGGGGCGAGAAGTCAAAGGAGAAGATAATAGAAATTGATATTTAAAAACTCTAATCTCCGCCGGTCATAAGCTCACATCCCATACAAGCCCGTCTTTTTTCTCTATCGCCTCTTTGACTTTATTCCAGTCAACCTTTTCAAGCGCGTTGAGTTCTTTAAGTTTTTCTTTTATCTTTTCATCATAATTTATGCGCCTTTTATAGAAATCCTTATAAACCTCAACCACAATCCTGCCGTTAGAGTCCTTTGCCGCTTTCACCGGCTCATAAATCACCATACCCTTTGTCCCGACAACTACATCATTAAATAAGAACTCTGCAACCTCGGGCCTGAGCCTCATACAGCCGTGACTCCTGAATTTATAAATGCTGTGGGGTGAGTTTGTGCCGTGAAGCCCTATGCCTCGGAGTGAAAGCTGAAGCCAGTATTTTCCGAGCGGGTTTTCAGGGCCTGGAGGTATTTCTACAATAACGTCCTGCCCATTATCCTCCATCTCTTTCTGGATGGACGGAGGAACATGCCAGGTCGGATTCTTTGCCTTGCCCTTTATGGTAAATTCACCGAGCGGCGTCTGCCATGTGGGTTTCCCTGCGGCAATGAAATAATAGTCCTTGAGTTTTCCGTCATAAAATCTGTAAAGCGTTCTGTCGGGTATATTTATGACAATACCGTTTTCAACCCGTGGAGGAATAATCCGCCTGAACCTTATATTTAATTTCTGCCCTACCTCAAGCGGAGCATTGTATTTGATTTGATTGCTTGAGGCAATGCGGTTCCACTCAAGCCCAATTTTGCCCTCAATCGCCCCTCCGTAATCGCCTTTTACAACAGTATAAGTTATCTCCTTTTCAATTATGCCTTCGTCAGCATAAAGCAAAACAGCAGACGGCAGTAAAAAGGCTATGGCCAAGTATAGCCCTAAAGTCGCGATAGACAGGGTTGGTTTGAGCGACATTAGAGATTTTTCGTTTTCGTTCTTGGCGAAATGCAGCGCTAACAGCCGCAACTGTCTGAGCCCGAAGGGTGAGTTTTGCGGCTGTAGCGGAATGAGCCTTAGAACGACAGAAAAATATCTTCGAAAGCGAAAGCCAATCCTGTCTATCGGCAGATTTCGGTATGGATATTTCACTGAGTTAATAATCTCAATGCCTCCTTAAGCAGTTCTTCGTTCCCTGACGCAAGCAGAGATGTGCTTTTTTTAAGGCTTATCTCAGCTGCCTCAATAGGATTGCCTTTGCTGTCTGTGAATATTCCCCCTGCCTCTTTGACCAACAGCCAGCCTCCTCCGAAATCAAAGCTCCTTGAAAGCGAAGGGTTCACAAATATACTGATTGAACCGCAGGCAAGATATGCAAGGTCCAGCGCGGTTGCTCCGAGGCAGCGGGTTTTTCGTGACTTTGAGAGCAGGGGCATTATCCCCTGTATATCCCTCCCCGGAGACTGCGCCTCGTATGCAACAAGATATATCTCTTTGTCTTTCTGTGTTGAAATTCTTTCGCCGTTTAAGAAAGCCCCCTTATTCTTTTCTGCCCAGAACTCATCGCCATTGACAAGATTTATAACATAGGCTGTTTCAATATCTCCAATCATATCTCCATCGGCAACTGCAATAGATGTGCAGTAAAACGGGATTCCCGCTATTGCATTCTTGCTGCCGTCAATCGGGTCTATCAATACTTTCCTGCCGCCGCCTTTTATATCATAAATGCCGGCTTCTTCTGAGACAATGGTTAAAGGCTCTCCTGACGCCTCAAGCGCTGAGAGGATAATATCCTCTGCCCTTTTATCTATCGGGAATGTTTTATCGCCTGCTGCGCCGACCCCGAGGGCTGTCTGCATAAGGGGTTTTTGTCTTAACAGGGGAATCTCTTTCAGAAGCTGCCTGCCTATATTCCTTAACAATTCAACCTTCATAAAAATATTTTACGATAAGATTGATAGATAGGCAACATTTAACTTTGATTTGGCAGGGAAATATAAAATCAGGCTGTCTCTCTTACAGCCTTTAAAAGCGCCTCTTTTGCCGCATTAAAATCCGAACGGATTTTATAGCCCGCAGCGTTTCTGTGACCGCCTCCACCGAACATCTCGGCTATTTTTGCGACATTTATCCCGCTCCCTTTTGAGCGGAGGCTCACCTTATAGTGATTATTTTCTATCTCCCTGAAAAGCGCTGAAACTCTTATTGATTTCAACATCCTTGGATATCCCGGAAAATTTTCTGTATCTGCAATCGCAGCGCCTGTTTCCCTGAACATCTCAAGCGTAACATGAGTGACTGCAATATCCTTGTATATTTCCAGCGTGTTCAGAGCCTTAAGAAGAAGCCTGAACCTGTTTGACGTCCATGTCTCGTAGATGTTTTCAGCAATATATGACGGGTCTGCCCCGGCTTCAACCAGTTCTGCCGACGCCCGCAAAACCTCAGGAGTAGTATTGCTGTACCTGAAAGTGCCTGTATCAACAGCAATAGCAGTATAAAGGTTTGCAGCAATCTCTTTTGTTACATCTGCGCCTAAGGCCTTTATCAAATAAAAAATCATCAGCCCGGTTGCAGGCGACTTCGGGTCTATCCACTTTATATCGCCGAAGTTCCTTGCTGTTTCATGGTGGTCTATGACTGCCGAGGAAGCGAATTGCAGTTTTTCTATCTCTGCCCGCTCAGCATCATTGCAGTCAATAAGAATTAAATTTTGAATTTTGTCCCGAATAAATCGGGATGAATTTTGAATTGAATCCGTGAATCTTTCATTTCCGGGCAGAAATTTATAAAATTCAGGCACAGCATCTTTGTCATAGACTATTGTTTTTTTCCCGAGGGATTCAAGCGCCATTGATAGCGCAATGGAAGAGCCAAGCGCATCGCCGTCAGGGCTTATGTGCGCTGCGATTATAAAATTATTTTCTTTCTTTAAAAAGTGGAGCAGTTCTTTCGGAGGCGTCATTTTATTAGGATGAGATATCTTTATGGTTTAATCCTCCTTTTTTATCTCCCTAAGAAGTTTTTCAATCCTGACCCCGTATTCAAGGGATTCGTCTATTCTGAATGTAAGCGAAGGGATAAACTTCATCCTGAGCCTTTTTGCCAGCTCTGCGCGGATAAAACCTTTTGCTGAATTAAGCATCTCCAGCGTTGTTTCTTTTTCCTCTTCCTTCAGAATGCTTATATAGATTGTCGCTATTTTCAGGTCTTCTGTTATCTTTGCCCCCGTGACTGTTACAAAACCCAGTCTGGGGTCTTTCACTTTATTCATTATGATATCAGCGATTTCTTCTCTGATAAGGTCGCTGACTCTCTGTGAGCGTTTGTATGGAAGCATAATCTCGTTATGCGTGAAGCGTAATGCGTAATGCGTTTTTCAGGATTCACTCATCACGCATAACGCATAACGCCTTACGGTTTACAGTTTCCCTGCTACCTTCTCAATGACATAATTCTCAATGATGTCTCCAGCCTTCATGTCATTGTAATTCTCTATGGTGATGCCGCATTCGTATCCTGTCTGGACTTCCCTAACGTCATCCTTGAATCTTTTTAAGGATGAGAGCTTGCCTTCATAAACAACGATATTGTCCCTGATAATCCTGACTCCGTCGCTTGCACGGCTGACAGCGCCGTCAATAACATAACAGCCTGCTATGGTCCCGATTTTTGATACCTGGAAGGTCTGCCTCACCTCTGCCCTGCCGAGAATTTTTTCCTTGAGAGTGGGCTCAAGAAGTCCCTCAAGCGCCTTTTTCACATCTTCTATCGCTTCATAAATGATGTTGTAAAGCCTTATATCAACGCCTTCCTTTTCCGCTGTCTGAGACGCCTTTATTTCAGGCCTTACATTGAACCCGATTATAATGGCGTCTGAGGCGGCAGCCAGCATAACATCTGATTCATTAATCCCACCCACCGCTGTATGTATGACCCTTACCTTGACCTGCGGATGAGTGAGGCTCTCCAGCGCATCGCGCGTGGCTTCCACTGAGCCCTGAACATCCCCTTTTATTATGATATTAAGGTCTTTAACCGCTCCTTCTTTTATCTTTGCATAGAGGTCATCAAGTGTAAGCTTTCTTCTCTTTGCCATTTCTGCCAGTCTTACCTTCTGGAGTCTTATAAGCGCTACCTGCCTGGCGCGCTTTTCATCTTCCACTGCGCCGAAGACGTCTCCTGCTGTAGGCACCTCAGGAAAGCCTATGACCTCAACAGGAGTTGAAGGGCCTGCGGCTTGAATGCGCTTTCCCGTATCATCTACCAAGGCCCTTACTCTTCCCACGCTTGTGCCTGCAAGGAAATTATCTCCAATCCTAAGGGTTCCTGCCTGAATAAGCACGGTCGCAACAGGCCCTCTTCCTTTATCAAGTTTTGCCTCTATAATTGTCCCTTTTGCCCTTCTGTCAGGATTTGCCTTGAGTTCCATCACCTCTGCCTGAAGTAGTATCATCTCAAGCAGATGTTCAATGCCGATGCGCTTTTTGGCAGATACCTCAATAAATATGTTCTGCCCGCCCCATTCTTCGGATAGTATCCCCCGCTCTGCAAGTTCGGTTCTAACCTTCTGGGGATTTGCCTCGGGTTTGTCTATTTTATTTATCGCAACAATTATCGGCACGTTTGCAGCCTTTGCGTGGTCTATCGCCTCAATAGTCTGCGGCATCACTCCGTCATCCGCAGCGACAACGAGCACAACCACATCCGTCACCTTTGCGCCCCTGGCCCGTAAGGCAGTGAAGGCCTCATGTCCCGGTGTATCAAGAAATACTATATCTTTCCCATTAAGCTTAGCTTTATATGCCCCGATATGCTGTGTTATCCCGCCTGCCTCTGTCTCTGTAACCCTTGTCTCTCTTATCGCATCAAGTAAAGAAGTTTTGCCGTGGTCCACGTGCCCCATTATCGTGACTACCGGCGGTCTTGGAACAAGTTTTGATAAATCCTCTGCTTCCTCTTCTACAATTAATTCCTCTTCTACAGGCATGACCTCAAGTTTTATCCCAACGCTCTCTGCGATGAGCATGGCAGCGTCTATGTCCACAGGCTCATTTATTGTAGTCATATGTCCCAATTCCATAAATTTTTTCATGACGTCGGATACTTTTATGCTTATGAGTTCTGCAAATTCTTTTACTGTCATCCCCTCACGCATTTTTAATATCTTTTTCCTTGCTGATATAACAGGCTGCGCCTGTGGTCTTTGCTCTTCTTTCTGTATGAATCCTTTTCCCCCATGCCGTTTAAACTGTTTCGGCTCATGCCATTTTTTGGTCTCTATTTTCCTTACTGCCTGAAAGGCCTTCTGCATCTGAGGCTTTGCCTTGAATTTCTCTGCTTTTTCAGTTTCCAGCTCTTTCTTGAATCTGTCCGGAACTTTTTGCACAACCTCTTCCTCGGGCAGCGGAACAGCAATCTCTGCAGGCAGCGCTTCCTCAACAGGCAGTGGTTTTTCCTCCGGGATTTTTATCTCCTCCTGCTGGATTTTTTCTTCTATCGCCTTTGCAGGCTGTTCAATCTTCTCCGCCCGGACTATTGGCTGAAGAGGTTTTTTAACCTCTGCGGCAGGTTCAGCTTCGGCTGTTAATCCGGTCTCCACAGGTTTTTTTACTGCCCTTACAGTCTTTACCGGCTTAACTTTAGGTTTTTTCTCCTCTGGTTTTTTCCCTTCGGCGGGTTTCTTTTTCTCAGGCTTTGCGGCGGCTTTTTTAGGTTTGACCGCAGGCGCTGCCTTTTTCTTCAGCAGTTTTTCTACTTTTTCAGCAACCTCGGGCTCTACTGTTGAGGAATGCGTCTTGCCTTTAATCCCAATGTCTGAAAGCGCTTTTAATATCTCTTTATTGCCAACGCCGAGCTTTTTGGCAAGTTCATGGACTCTTAATTTGGACATATAGGTTCTCTGCCTCTTACCCCTGGACTAAGCCCCTTCTAATGACAGGCTTGTAACATTGGTTCTAAAATGTTATCATAAAAAACCTGTTTAATGCAATTTCATGCAATGACTCTTAAAAGGAGGAAAGACATTGGCAAGCTGTTTTGTATGCGGGAAAACAAAGACAATGGGCAATAATGTAAGCCATGCAAACAATAGGACAAAGCGGCAGATACTTCCGAATCTGCAAAGGGCAAAGATTGCAACATCTCACGGCACAAAGAGAGAATATGTCTGCACCAGGTGCCTGCGTTCAGGCAAGGTCAAAAAGGCTGTTTAGTCAGGGACTCGTAGAGTGAAAAGGGCTGATTCTCTGCTTGCTCCTCTGATTAAGAATCTTAAGCTGGAAGACGCGGTAAAACTGGGACGCATAAAGACAGAATGGGCGGATATTTTTGAAAAACCTGTCTCGTTTCATATGTCCCCGGCAATGCTGAAAGAGGGAGAACTGCTCATTAATGTAGATTCTCCTATATGGATGCAGCAGCTCAGTTTTTACAAAGATAAAATGGCTGATAAACTCCATGGCTTTGGCGTAAAAGCAGTCCGTCTCAGGCTGGGAAAGGTCATGCCATGGGAAAAAGAAAAAAAGGTGGAAGAAATTCTCCACAAGCCGATCACAGCGGACGACCGTTCTTACATAGAAAAAACTGTATCCCCTATACATGATGCCGAATTAAGAGAGGGGATTAAAAAGGCAATAGAAAAATCAATCAGTTTCAAAAGGCCATGATAACACCCGGAGGCAATATGAAAAAGGCGTTAATCTTATTATTAATTGCAGTACTTCCACTCTTATCCTGTGGGAAAAAAGAGGTTAAAAAAGTTACCGAGGAATCAAAAACGGCTCAGGAGGCGATTGCCTTAGCAGAGGAAATAAAGGAAGCCTATCTGAAAAAAGACCTTGCAGTAATTGAAAAGGACACAACAAAAGAAGGTTACATAGAGCTTCTTGGCGCAAGAAAGAGTTTTGACAAGGCAGAGCTTGCCTTTTCTTCCAAATGGATTGAGATAGAAAAAACCGCTGTCTCCATGAAAATTGCGTGGAGCGGGAAATGGGTTGTAGGAGAACAAGTGTCAGAGGAGCGCGGCACGGCAATATTCATATTTGAAGGAAGCCCTCTGAAACTAAGCCGCGTTCTCAGAGCAAACCCCTTCAGACAGCCTGAGTAAAAAACTCGGATTATAATCAACGCCAAAAGAAAGTTGTCATTGCGAGGAGCGCAGCGACGTGGCAATCTATTGAGATTGCTTCGCTTTGCTCGCAATGACACGCTGTCATTGTCAACGCATCTAAGTCGTTCACTACAATATCAATGACAGCTTGTGCAGGTTGCTTTGGCACAGGATGAACAGCTTGCAGAGGATGTGCCTGCGAATGGTTTCTCAACCCCGCTCATTCCGAATACGGACATCTTCTTTTTAATCTCTGAGGAATTGCATTTCGGGCATGTAACCTTTTGGCTTCCGAAAACAAGCTTTTCAAAATCCTCTTCGCATTTTGTGCATTTATACTCATAAATCGGCATAAAATATTATAACATGCTGCTTATTAAAACCTGTTAATGCAGCCCCTGTAACAACTATAAAAATGATGCTGTTCTCCTTTTATTTCTTCGGAACCTTTTCCCAGTCTTTTAAGAACTTTTCAATCCCAATATCTGTCAATGGATGTTTTGTAAGCTGTGCTATCACTGAATATGGAATTGTTGCAACATGCGCTCCCATCTTTGCCGCCTCGACAACATGGAGCGGATTCCTTATGCTTGCGACTATGACCTGCGTATCAAAAGCGTAGTTTTCATAGATTGTCATTATCTCCTGAATCAGTCCCATTCCATAATGGCTTATGTCATCAAGCCTTCCGACAAAAGGGCTTGCATAGGCTGCCCCTGCCTTGGCTGCAAGGAGCGCCTGGCTTGGAGAAAATACGAGCGTAACATTTGTTTTAATTCCCATGCCTGAAAGTTTTTTCACTGCCCTGAGTCCTTCCTCTGTCATCGGTATTTTTACGACTATGTTTTTATGTATCTTTGCAAGAGATTCCGCCTCTTTTACCATTCCCTCCGCCTTCAAACCAACGACCTCGGCGCTCACAGGGCCGTCAACAATGCCGCATATCTCTTTAAGAAGTTCTATGGGGTCTCTGCCCTCTTTTGAGATAAGCGACGGGTTTGTTGTAACGCCGTCAATAACTCCAATCTCCCATGCCTTTTTAATCTCGTTTACATTTGCCGTGTCAATAAAGAATTTCATTGTTCCTCCTGTATTAAATTCCACAATTTTGCATTTTTATTTTTGATTTTTTATTTTACTATTATACCCCATCACTATCACAATATGCCGCCTCAATAAGTTCTATTATATGAAACACGGGCATCTTGGTAATTGCCTTGCTCAGCTGCATCATGCAGCCGGGACATGCTGTAACAACAGCGGCTGCGCCTGTTTTTAAACAGCTTTCAGCCTGCCTTTTCAGGAGTCTTCCCGAAATATCTTTATTCGTGAGGCTGAAAAGCCCGCCTGAACCGCAGCAGCCCTTTTCTTTCTTCTCAACAACATTCACTCCGATTTTTTTCAACATTTTCCTCGGCTCATCTTTTATGCCAAGCCCATAAATAAGATGGCACGGGTCATGGTATGTGACTGTCGCATATTTCCGGGAAAAGAGCGACGGCTGGGCCAGGTCTAATCTTTCAAGGAGAAAACTTGACACATCCACTGCATTGCTTATTCCGCTGTTAATAATCTTCGGGTATTGTTTTTTTATCATAGTAACGCATGTAGGGCAGAGGCTCAGGACTGCCTCTACTTTTAACTTTCCGAATATCCGCATATTTCTTTTTGCAAGTTCGCGCGCCTCTTCTTCCAGCCCGAGCGCCCTTAACGGCATTCCGCAGCATACCTCGCCTCCGGGCGCTATTACCTCATAGCCCAGTTTAAGGAGGATGTTTATCAATGACAGCCCAAGGTGAGGATATAAAAAATTGGCGGCACACCCTGTGAATACAGCCACCCTTCCACGCTTTTTCGCAACCTTATAAACCTGCGCCCTTTCTTTAAAAGGGTATTTAGAGAGTTTGAAATTTGAGGGGATAATCCCCTTTTTTGAAAGATACGGAAACAATACATACTGAGACATCTGAAGCATTTTGCAGCTCAAGTCGGGATTCCTGATAAAAAATTTTGCAAGAAGCCTCAAGTATCTCCTCTTCTTATCGCTCTGCTTAAGCATATTCCTTCCTCTGTAAATATTCTCCGTTATATCAACTCCGTTCGGACAGACGCCCGAACACGCCTCACAGAGGATGCAGCTAAAAATTTTCTCATTGAGCAATGGCGTGGGTTTTAACTCCTGAAGCAGAAGCCCTCTCAGAAGCGCGAGCCTGCCCCTGGCCCCCATCGCCTCTGTATTGTCTTCATCATAGGTTGGACAATATGCCTTGCAACTTCCGCATCTGACGCATTTTTCAAGGTCTTTGATGTCAGGCAGGTTTTTCACTTTGCGTTTTTTCTATCCTCTACGAGCCGTAGGCCTTCGTTCATCCTTCCGCTTCTGAAACCTTCTATGTCAAGGACAATAAATTTATATCCTATGGATTTAAGTTTTTCTGTGATGGCTTTTCTCGTCTCAGGTTTAAGCGCCATAGCCATATCTTCTTCTTTAAGCTCAATCCGTGCAATATCACTGTGATGCCTCACCCTGAATTCTTTAAAACCCAGCGACCTCAAAAAACCTTCCGCCTCTGCAACCTGTTTTAATGACCCTGCTGTTATCTGTTCTCCGTAGGGAAACCTGGATGCAAGACATGGAGAAGACGGTTTATCCCAGGATGGAAGATTAAGCCTCCGGGATATTTCTCTTATATCTTTTTTGTCCAGCCCTGCCTCTATCAAAGGGCTTCTTACGCTGTGGTTTAAAGCAGCCTTTCTGCCTGGCCGCCAGTCCGCCGTATCATCAAGATTGCTTCCATCAAGCACAAACCTGTACCCCTCATCACGAGCTATTCCCCTTATTTTAGTGAATAGCTCGTCCTTGCAATAGAAACACCTGTCAGTAGGATTCTTTGCAAAATTCTCCACATTCAGTTCCTCTGTTTTTATAAGCCTTTGTTTTATGCCTGTCTCTCCACACATTTTCTTTGAAAATAACAAATCATTCTCAGGCATGGTTTCAGAAACTGCCGTTACTGCAAGCGCCCTGACGCCTGAAAGCTGAATCGCTTTTAACAGGAGCGTGCTGTCAACCCCTCCGGAATAGGCAAGCACAGCGCTTTCCATTTCTTTGAGGATGCCGATAAGTTTTTCAAGCTTATCGCTTGGTGAATTGGTGAATTGGTGAATTGGTGAATCGGAGGACATACTAAGCCCTATACAGTGATTTTATGAATTTAGATTCTGTCACGCTCTTATTTTTTACCCATTCACCTATTTACCTGTTCACCCGTTAACCCTACAAAGACGTTATCTCGTATTTCTCCTGATGCAGGATATTGCTCTCCTTAATAATCACCTTAATGCCGTATCTGTTTTCAATCTCTTCAAGTCCGAGTCTTTCTTCATCAGACAGGAGTTCCGCAACAGAAGGATGGGCAGTAATGATTATCTTTTCGCTGCCGTGCGCAGCAAGTTTGCCCACATCCCTGAATATCTCATAACAAAGCGTGCGCGGAGATTTCACAAATCCCTTCCCCTCGCAGTATGGACAAGGCTCACAGAGAGTCCTGCCAAGACTTTCTCTCACACGCTTCCTGGTCATCTGTATAAGCCCCAGTTCTGATATATGCAGGATTGTGTTTTTAGCCCTGTCTTTTTTCATCGCCTCAACAAATGCATTAAACACTTTTTCCCTGTTTTCCAGTTTTTCCATATCAATGAAGTCAACTATTATTATTCCGCCGAGATTCCTCAGCCTTATCTGGTATGCTATCTCCTTTACCGCCTCAAGATTTGTCTTTAATATTGTGTCTTCCAAATCGTCCTTGCCGACAAACTTCCCTGTATTGACGTCTATTACAGTCATCGCCTCCATCTGGTCAATAACGATATACCCGCCTGACTTCAGCCAGACCCTTCTGCCAAGCGCCCTTGAGATATCAATCTCTACACCGAAGGCATCCAATATCGGCTCCGGTCCTTCATAAAAAACTATCTTATCAAGGAGTTTCGGGAAATATGTCTTAACAAATTCCTTTATCTTTTCATACTCCTCGGCAGAGTCAATAACAAGCCTTTCAACATTATGCGTAAGCAGGTCTCTGACGCTCCTGAACACAAGGTCCAGGTCGCTGTAAAGCAGCGAAGGCGCTGCTGCCTTTTCTTTTTTCCTCTGTATGTTTTCCCACAGCAGAATAAGAAAATCCAAATCCTTTTTCAGTTCTTCTTCACTGCATCTTTCGCTGGCAGTTCTGATTATAAGCCCGTAACCTTTAGGCTTTATTGTTTCTGCGATTGCCTTTAACCGCATCCTCTCCTGCTCATCGGCAATTCTCCTTGAAATACCTACATGCTCAACATTCGGCATAAGCACCAGATAGCGGCCGGGCAGCGTGATGTATGACGTCACGCGCGCGCCTTTGCTGCCGATAGGGTCTTTTGAGACATGGACAATAATTTCCTGCCCGGGCTGAAGAAGCTCTTCTATGGAAAGATCCGACCTGCCTTTGTGAGAGACAAACTCAACGGAATCGCCTTTTTCTTCTTCTTCAAGAAAAGGCGCATATTCTTCAATGTCAGTCCTTATGTCGGCAACATAAAGAAATGCCGCCCTTTCAAGCCCGATATCAATAAAGGCGGACTGCATTCCTGGAAGTATCTTTACAACCTTTCCCTTGTAGATATTGCCGACCAGGCTTGCATCACGCTTTCTTTCAACATAGAATTCAATCACCTGCCCGCCTTCAAGGAGAGCCACCCTTATTTCTTCGTGTGTTGCATTAATCAGGATTTCGCTAACCATATTTAATTCCTTTCCAGAGGCAGCGACCATTCGCCCTTCCAGCCGTACATCGCAGCCCTTGTTATATCAAGTTCTTTATATGATACACCGAATATCTCAGGGAGTATCTCGCTGAGCTTTGGTTTTTTATCCTTTGCGTCAACAAGCGTCAATCTGACTGTTTCTCTATCAAGCGCCTTGATGTCTTCAATATTATTGTTATTCTGATTCTTTTGCTTGTCATTGCGCGCCGAAAGCAAAGCAATCTCGTCTTGGGATTGTTTCAGGACTCTGTCCTTCGCAATGACACTTATTAACGCCGGGTACTTGCACTTTATCTCGTATTCGTACCGCGATATGAAACTGCTCAGGGACGGCTCTTTGTCAGGAATGGAGGCTGCGTCATTTATTTTTAAGCCTTCCGGCAGAACAGAATTCATCCCCAGTATAAAATAGTCTATATCAAACGGAGGTGTTATCTCCATATCAAAGTATTCTCTGAGGCCTGCTATGCCCACGCCGAGGGCAGGCCCGAAAGACACTTTCGGCGATGGATGAAATCCCTGCGAATACCTCATTGGTATCTCTGCCCTCCTCATTGAGCGGAATATCGCTGTAACAAGTTCAAGATGGGAGAGGTATTTCAAAACACCTGCCTTTGAGAATTCAACACGGATTTTGACGCCGGATGCATGATGCATGATGCACGATGCATGATACCCCCCTTTAATTCCCCCCTTAGTAAGGGGGGATAGAGAGGGGTTGCATTCTTCATCCTGTATCCTGCATCCTGTATCCTGTATCTGTTCTTTACACTTCAGCCCGCACACATGACAAACCTTTCTGCAGTCAGATGTCTTTTCTCCAGAAATTGCCCTCTGATATTCCTTGCAGAGGAAGTCTTTGCTTACCCCTGTATCAATAATATCCCACGGCAGCCTTTCATCTGTCCCGTAAGTCTTTTCCGCATATGCCGCTGCATTTATGCCCGTCTCTTCCATTGCCTGAGCCCATTTCTGAAAATCAAATGTCTCTCCCCAGGCGTCAAGCCTGCATCCCAGAGACCATGCCTTCTCTATTAAAGGAGCAAGCCTCTCATCTCCCCTCGCAAAAACCGCCTCCAGAAAACTCATATCTTCCCTGTGCCCCTTAAACTCAAATCTCTTTTTCCTGAATATCTCTTTCAGATATTTCATCTTTCTCTTTATGCCCTCAATGTTCTCCTGTCCATGCCACTGAAACGGCGTATGGGATTTTGGGACAAATGGAGAGACGCCCACATTTATTTTTACATGCCTTCCTGTGTGCGCTTTTGCGATTCTTAAAGCCTTCATTATCATCTCAGGTATCGCCTGTATATCCGCATCGGTCTCGGTCGGAAGCCCTACCATATAATACAGCTTGAGATTCTGCCAGCCTTCTTCAAAGAGTGCATTAAGGCTTCTCTCATAATCTTCCTCCGTGAAATCTTTGTTTATGACATTACGCAGCCTTTCAGTCGCAGCCTCAGGAGCTATTGTAAAGCCTGTTTTCCTAACGCTCTTTATCTCCTTCAAGACATCCTGATTCACAGCGGCAACCCTGATGGATGGAAGTGACAGGGAGATTTTTTTATCTGAAAATCTCAGGTTGAATTCCTTAATCAAAGGCAAAAGGCATGAGTAATCTCCTGCGCTCAGGGATGTGAAGGAGACATCTTCGTATCCCGTATTCCTGAGAGAATTCCCTGCAATTTTCAGGATATTTTCAGGGCTTCTTTCACGAAGCGGCCTGTAAATCATCCCTGCCTGACAGAACCTGCATCCCATTGTGCAGCCGCGCGATACCTCTACATTCACCCTGTCATGGACAATGGCTGTGTATGGGACAATCGGAGCCTCCGGATATGGGGATGAATCCAATGAGTCTATATAACGGCGTTTGACTACAAATCCCCCCGTCCCCCCTTTGCTAAAGGGGGGCGGAGGGGGATTATGAATCGAGGGAACAAATATTCCTTCAATATCCGAAAGGGCTTTTAAGGCAGATTCCCTTTTCCCGTCTCCTTCTTTTTTCCATCTCCTGTATGTCTCTAAAATTTCTATCACCGCTTCTTCGCCGTCACCTATTAAAAATGCATCTATGAAAGGAGACATCGGAAGGGGGTTAACTGTGCAGGGGCCTCCTGCGATTATCAGCGGCAGGTCTTTTGCCCCTTTTGCCCGTTCTTCGCTCTTTATCGGGATTCCTCCGAGATAAAGCATATTAAGGACAGTTGTGTATGAAAGTTCATACTGAAGACTGAATCCGACAATATCAAAATCCCTGAGCGGCCTGCCTGTTTCAAGGGAAGAAAGGGGAATTCCCTTATTCCTCATCTCCTCTTCCAGATCAAGCCATGGATGGAAGGCCCTTTCAGCGGAGGCGTATGGAAGGTCATTGATTATCTTATAGAGGATTCTCAGCCCGAGGTGCGACATCCCGATGTCATATATGTCAGGAAAGGCCAGGGCGACCCTAATCTCCGCCTCTTTTCTGAGAGAGTTTATCTCGTTATCTATGTATCTGCTGGGTCTTTGAAAGAGTGATAAATTCACATGTTAGGATAACATAAACGGGTGATAGCATATTGACAAAATATTATCATATTTCCATGATATAAATGGAGGTTCGTAATGTCATCAACCGATGCATCTAACAGAAGGCTTATTAAAGAAATTCCGAAAGCACGAGAGCAAAAGGTCAGATGGGCAATGTCTGTCATGCCAGGAGAACACGCAAAGGACTCTTTAGAAAACATAATCGGCATCGCCAAATCAGGCATCAAGAACAGCTCCGCAAAGCATAACCGCTATCTGTACGGCAGCAGAAGCCCTGTAAAGATTAAAGGGAAAGCTGTTTCAGAGATAGTTCTTGAAGACAGAAGATGATTATCTATCACTAACTCTAAGCTCAACCGTGCAGCGGGAAAAGAGGGGGTTAAGGTTTTGTAACAGCTTATAGAGGATTTTCAGTATTCGTAAATGGGTATACTTGCATAAGTTATTTTGTATGTGTATACTAAAGTTAGCGTATAAGTTTATGCAAAAGAATTTAGAAAAAATCTTGAATAGTTATGATTCCTCTGTTATTGAAACTGCTCTCGTGCAGCTATTTGTCGAGGCAAATGATATTTCAGTAAAAAAGAATGAGTTTATTAAACAATTACTGCACGATAAAAGCGAAAAGGTTTTAACCGCTAAAAAATTACTAACAGACAAAGTTGAGACAAAAAACATAATTGACTTTGTAAATATTTTTGAGCTATTAGTACCCGGTGATGATAAAAAAATTAACGGGGCTTTCTTTACCCCGGCTACAATTACTGACTTTATTGTTTCTCAAACAATTACTTCAGCATCTCAAAAGATTTGCGACCCAAGTTGTGGGTGTGGGGCTTTCCTAATTGCCGCAACTACTTATATTTCAGTAAAATTCAAAAAAGATATTATTGATGTCATTGAAAACAATATTTATGGCGTTGATATTGCCGATTACAGTATTCGTAGAGCGAAAGTTCTGCTTTCTCTACTCGCTCTTAAAAATGGAACTGATAAAAAAGATATTAAATTTAATCTCAAAACAGCTGATAGTTTAATTACGGATTGGAGAAAGCTTTTTCCCAAAACAGAAAAGGGGGTTGATGTCGTGATTGGCAATCCGCCATATGTTAAGTTTCAAGATCTCAACAAAGAATTAAGAGAAAAGTTATATAAAGACTGGCGAACGCTAAAAACTGGCAATTACAACCTTTATTTTGCTTTTTTTGAATTGGGCGTTGCTATAATGAAAACTGATGGTGTGTTGGGATATATCACACCAAACAACTACTTTACTTCTTTGGCGGGCGTCCCATTGCGGGAATATTTAGAAACCAATAGGTTGATAGAAAAAATAATTGATTTTAATCATCTCAAACTTTTTGAGGCACAAACTTATACTTGTATAACTTTTCTAAAAAAGAACAACAGGGATTTTTTCTATTACGAAAGAGTTGATAATTATGAAGTCTTGAGTCATCTAAAAGAGCTTCATTATTCAAAAATTAATTTTGTAGATCTTAACAATAGAAAATGGAGGCTTTTACGCGGCTCTGATCAAGAAAATATCAAAAAAATAGAGGGTGTAGGGAAAAAGCTTGGTGATATTGTAGATATTCGTGTCGGCATAGCAACCTGTAAGGACTCTGTCTACTTTGTAGACGGACTTACTCTCGCGGGAAACTACTATTCCAAACCGTATCAGGGTAGAAATTATCAAATAGAAAAAGAAATTACTCAACCAATTGCAAAAATATCTGACTTCCAGGTCCAAACCGATTTAGACAAAAACAGCCGTAGAATTATTTTTCCTTATCAAAAAAAGGGTGGGAAGGTTGAAATAATCAAGGCAAATGAGCTAAAAAATATTTACCCTCGTTGTTATGAATATTTTTTAGCCGCGAAAGCAGAGTTAGCTACAAGAGATAAGGGTGGTATTGAGTATCCCGAATGGTATGCGTATGCAAGAACCCAGGGACTAAACTTTTCTGGCAAAAAGCTGCTGACACCCACATTTAGTTCCGAACCAAGATTTTTATTAGAACAAGACGAAAACGCCCTTTTTTGCAATGGATATGCAATTTACTCAATTGATGAGTCAAATCTATTTTCCAAAGTAGAACAGCAACTTAATCTTGATACGATTAGGAAAATTCTTAATTCATCCGTAATGGATTACTACATCAAGCGGACAAGTGTTTCTATTGAGGGTGGTTATCCGTGCTATCAAAAAAACTTTATTGAGTTGCTTGGCATTCCTAATTTCACTCCCGATGAGTTAGGTTTCTTAGATCAAGTAGAGGACAGAAAACGAATTGATAATTTTTTGGTAGAAAAATACGGTATAAAAATCTAGAGGATGACTCCACTACCAAATCTTTCCGTGTAGACAGCAAGTAGGTCCTCGGCAAAATTTTCAATAGTCAAATTTTCTAAACTGACATCTGTATTTTCCGGAACCAAGCCATCTCTTTTTAGATCTTCAATTGATCCGTAAAGTTTTGGTATTTTCTGTCTAAAATCCGCAATTAAAAGACAGACTCTCTCGTATTTATATGCATCTTTGTTAGTTGCACGCCTACCATTGATAGCTTGAAACATTCTAATATAATCCTCAACTTTTGAAGCTGATTTGAAAACAACTCTATTTTGTAGCATTTTCTTATCGTCATATTCATGCGTTGGGATTAAATAAACCTCGCCGAGGCATTGTTTTGGATAACTCAAATGCAAATTTAATGCCTCAGCAAAAGTTCTTTCATAAAGAGTGTCTATATTTTTACTCAAACTACTTAATTGACTTCGGATATTAACACTAAGAACTTTCCCCACTTCTCGTGATGTGGTATTAGTTAATGCGACCAGTTGTTCTGTTGGAATAATTGCAACATCTTGATTTTTCGATTTCAAAAACCCCTTAATTTTAATTTCAGGGCTTGAGTTCCCGATTGAAGGATAAATCATTCGGGCAGGAACTCCGCATCTTTCGAATTCCTTTTTTATGAATTCATGAATTAAGTTAATAATTCTCTGTGAACGAATTAACGCTTCTTTAGCCTTATTACCATTCGCATATCTATTACCATTAAATCGCGCTGTGGTTATGGCGGTATCAAAATCTACTTTTATATTTTTAAGTATTTTTAGGATATTCATAGTCGCTAAATATCCCGAAATATTTCGGATAACTTTATATTCAAAGCACCGGCAATTTTTTGAATATTTTCCAGCGTGATATTCTTTTCTGCTCTTTCGATCATGCCGATATATGTCCGGTGTACTCCGGCTTTTGCTGCGAGTTGCTCTTGAGAAAGGCTTCTTTTCAGCCTCTCTTCCCTAACTCTGTCTCCAAATTTTCTTAATGTTTTGCTTACCATATTATTGAAACTGATACTCGTAGTATATTGCTTTGCTATTTATAGTGCTACATACTATAATTAGCACTATGATGAATGACTTGGGGAGTTCCTTGAGAAATTAAACACGGGACAGCGACCGTTAAAAAATAATCAAATCTGCCCGTCTTGATTGAACCCCCAATTTTAAAAAGATTAAATCCGGAAGATTTACGGCCTCCTTTTGATTGCGACGACGATTTAAATGAATTTTTTACGAAAGATTCTATTATTTCAGACAGAGAACTTTTATCTGTTACATATGTTTTTGAACAAAACAATAAAACCATAGCCTTCTTTAGCGTCTCTAATGATTCCATCAAGAAAGAAAATGTTCCACCATCAAAACTCAAAAAACTTGTCAAGCCACTCCCTCACGAAAAACGCTATTCAAGTCTTCCTGCCGTCAAAGTAGGCAGATTTGCAATCTGTAACATCATGCAAAGACACGGTCTTGGCACTGCCCTGTTGGACTTTATAAAGGTCTGGTTTACGCAAGGCAATAAAACAGGCTGCCGCTTCATTATCGTTGATGCTTATAATAAACCTCTTATTATTCAGTTCTACCAAAGGAATGGCTTTCAGTTTCTTATCGAAGAAGATTCTTCTGATGAAACGCGGTTGATGTTTTTTGATCTCATCACCTTCAAAAAATAAATATAGTTTTGCCAATAAACCATCTATCTGTCCGCATTTCACTTTCCATAACCCTTAACTCCCGCTCTAACAGATACACGCCCCTCGTAATGTATAATAATCATATGTTCATAGCAGGGCTGACAGGCAATTACGGCATGGGGAAAAGCGCTGTGCTTCAGATGTTCAGAGAGCTGGGCGCAGTTACGATTGACGCCGACTGGGTTGTGCAGCAGCTTCTAAGTGAAAAACAAGTCCTCAAAAAAATAAAAACGCTTTTGGGCGCAGGGGTATTTGATAAAAAAGGCGCTCCTGACAAGAGTAAAATCGCGCAAAGGATTTTCAGGAACAAATCACTGCGGCTTAAGCTTGAATGCCTTCTTCATCCATTAGTTTTTGAAAGGATTGACGATTTCTTTAGAAAAACTAAGAACGGAAGCAAGGTGTTCATCGTAGAAGCGCCTTTGATATTTGAGAGGGGATATGAAGGAAGATTTGATAAGATGATTACTGTATTTACAAAAGAAACAACTGCCATTAACAGGCTGTCCCTGCACGGCATCCCGCCGAAAGAAGTAATTGAAAGGCTTAAATGCCAGCTTCCGATAAAGGAAAAGATTAAGAGGTCTGATTATAAGATAGATAACAGCGGGCTTCCTGAGAAGACAAAAAAGCAGGTTGAGGCTGTCTACAGAGAACTCCTAAAAGAGGCGAAAATCAAAAATCTTATTCTTGAAGGCAGGGTTGACAGGGCTGCAAAAATCCTCGGAAAGCCTTTTTCAATAGAAGGGACAGTCATTAAAGGCGCAGGCAGAGGGGAAAAACTCCTTCATACGCCGACTGCAAACATTTCATTTAAAGGTTATTCTCCCAAAGAGGGCGTTTATGCGGTTAGGGTCTCCTATTCACCCATTCACCGATTCACCCATTCACCCCTTTACGATGGCGTTGCCAACATCGGTAAGAACCCGACCTTTGGCGCATCTGAATTAAGCCTTGAGGTTCATATCTTTAATTTCTCAGGGAATCTTCTCGGCAAAAAAATCAAGGTGCATTTCATAAAACACATCCGTGATGAAAAGGAATTTCCGAATGCAAAGGCGCTTGAAGCGCAGATTAAAAGAGATATAAAAAAAGCAAAGGAAATTTTGGGATGAAAAAACCTGAATTGCTTGCGCCGGCCGGAGATTTTGAGAAACTCAGAACAGCCATTCACTATGGAGCTGATGCTGTTTATCTTGGCGATTCAAGGTTCAGCCTCAGAGGCAAGGCAGGCAACTTTGAGCCTGAAGAATTGAAAGAAGCAATAAAGTATGCACACACCAGAAATAAAAAAGCTTATGTAACGGCAAACATCTTCCCTCATAATGCGGACTTAAAAGAGATGGAAGAATACATAGAGTTTCTTAAAGATGCAATGCCTGACGCAGTGATAGTCTCGGACCCCGGTTTTTTCATGATGTTTAAAAAAAGCGCTCCTGAGATTGCAATCCATGTAAGCACACAGGCGAATATCACAAACAGCGAAGCGGCAAGATTCTGGGAATCTCTCGGCGCAAAGAGGCTGGTGCTTTCAAGAGAACTCACGATAGATGAGATTAAGGGGATTCGCTATAAGACAGCTATTGAACTGGAGGTCTTTGTTCACGGCTCTATCTGTATTTCTTATTCCGGAAGATGTTATATAAGCAGTTTTCTTACATCAAGGAGCGCAAACAGGGGCGAATGCACGAATTCATGCAGGTGGAACTATACCCTCATGGAAGAAAAACGGCAGGGAGAACATTTTCCGGTATTTGAGGATGATAGGGGGACTTATATCATGAGTTCAAAAGACCTCTGCATGATTGAGCATCTGCACCTTCTGAAAGATGCGGGGATAGACAGTTTCAAGATTGAAGGAAGGATGAAGGGGATAAATTATGTTGCAGGTGTTGTGAAGACTTACAGGGAGGCGGTAGATTCCCTCGGAAATGGGGAATGCGCTATAAATCCAAGATGGCTCAGGGAGCTTTCAATGTTCTCAAGCAGGGGATACACAACAGGAATGTTCTTCGGCAAACAGCCAGACACTGATTATAATTTTGACGGCGAATCATACAGAATGAGCCATGAGCTTGTCGGGATTATCCTTGAGATTAAAGACGGCATTGCAAAGGTTGCGCTGAGAAACAGGCTTGATATGGGAGACGCCGTAGAATATCTTTCGCCGGGATTTGAAGAAAAATTGTTTGAGCTTGAATTAATGAAAGATGCTGACGGCATGGATATTACAACTGCGAGAAATGAGAATACTATTTTTATGCCTGTTCCTGCCGGAGTAAGGGAAGGAGATTTGATAAGAAGAAATCTGTTATCATAACCCCATGGGCGAACAGCAGATATTCCAGCCGCTGACAAGAGAAGACAAGCTAACGGTTGTGATTTACAGGCTCGGCATTGTTCTGTCAGCGGTATTCATCTCTCTTGCTGCATACCTGATGCTCAACTTTTTAAAAAGTACCCCCATCCCCCTTTTACTAAAGGGGGGCGAGAGGGGATTAATCAGCCTCAAATTCAACATCTTGCTTGTCTCTCTTTACATATCCGTCGGCTTGAGCGTGTTTTTTATACACCTTTATATCGGCAAATTCAAAAAAACCCTTATAAAAATTTATATCCTTTCTATTGCTTCGCTGGCAATTCTTTTTGTCGCAGGAAAAGGAGATGCAATAAGCATTGTCGCGCATAAAAATTACGGGGCGCTTCTGCTTATCCCGCTGTCGCTCTGCCTCGGCTTTATCGCTGCAAAAGAGGCGTTCTGCTTTAAGTTGATAGAAGGTTATCTGCTTGCAATGGTAATGCCTTTATATCTTCTGCTTTTCTCTGTACGGATGATTAGTTTTGAAGGAGCGGCCTACGGCCTTCTTCTCATAGCGTTCATGCTTCTATTCTTCACATTCAGAAAAGTCTTCATGCCGATTCATTATGACATCGGCGATAAGTCGGCTTATACGTAACCCTCACGCATCAATCGCAACGCTTACCTTTAAATCCTTATAACCTTCAGACATTTTCAAAAACTCCCTTGCAGCGGATTGAAGTTTCTTTTTTGATGCAGTTTTAATGAGGAGAGCATATTCCTTCTGCCCTTTTTTGGTCAATGAAAGCGAGGGGCCGAGGATTTCAATGCCTTCATTGCCGTCACAGATTTTTTTAACGGCGCCTTTCACTTTATTGTCATCATAGTCTTTGCCGTTAAATGTAACGACAGCGAGCTTTGAAAACGGTGGATAGAGCATCTCTTTTCTCTTTTCTAATTCTTCATCGCAGAAGGAAACATAGTCGTAGTTTTTAAGATGCCTGAAGATATAGTTCTGCGGCATCCTTGTCTGAATGAAAAGCGAACCGCCGGGTTTTATCTTGTCGGTAATGCCGTACATCTCATGGAAGGTCCTTTCAGCAGAGCGGAAGTCTGGCTGATTCAGGTAGCTGTCAGCATTCAGCACTGCCGCCATCCCTAATTTTTCTGAACTGTGCAGCCTTTTTGTAAGAAGCTTTGTCCCAAGGATTAAGGGTTTGCCTTCTGTTATATCAGAAAGGTCTTCAGGAATGCGTTTTCTCTTAAGCATGTTGCTGTCAATTCTCAGCGGCTCAATATCAAATATCTTTTTAATATTTTCTTCCACCCGTTCTATGCCGGAGCCTGCCGGTTCAAGAGAAAAGCTCCCGCATCTTCTGCACTTCTCGGGAGAAGCGGATGTAGTCCCGCAGTAGTGGCATCTCAAAGATTTATCACCCTTATAGAACATAAGCGGAATGCTGCACTTGCCGCATGTCTCGGTGCTGCCGCATTCCTTGCATGTGAGCATGGAATAGCCTTTCCTGTTTATCACAAACATTATTTTCTCGTTCTTCCTGATAGAAGACAGCGCTTCATTTATAACTGTCTTTGAAAGATTAGGGGCCGGCTGGCGTTCATTCCTCATGTTAAGTATTCTTATCTTCGGGCGCTGGGGATATAAGTCAGGCCTGATAAGCGTGTATTTATTCCGCTTTGAATTATAAACGGATTCTATTGAAGGACAGACGGATGATAATACAACCGCCGCTTTTTCAAGATACCCTCTCATAACGGCAATATCCCTTGCGTTGAATCTCAGCCCTTCTTCTGTCCTGTATGAACTGCTGTGCTCCTGCATAACCGAAATAAGAGATACATTTTTTAAAGGCGCAAATACTGCCATCCTTGTGCCAAGCACTACATTGCACTGTCCTGAAATGATTTTTTCCATAGCCTCTGAGCGCTGCCCCTTGCTTAACCCGCTGTGCAATACGCATAACCTCTCTCCTGCTGTTCCTTTGATAAAAGGAAGAACATGGCTTATGTGTACGATTTCAGGCACGAGGATTATAGCGCTTTTCCCCTGCGGCAGAATTTTTGCAACCATTGCGCTTTCGTATAAAGGACTTGGGGCATGAACGAGAAAGGTTTTATATTCTCTTTTAGAAGTAGCCGTATTGATTTTTGAAAGTGTATTCTCATCAAAAAATCCCCCCATCCCCCCTTTACTAAAGGGGGGTGAAGGGGGATTAGCAGACTTTCTTGCTTTTACTTTTTTGAATGTCTCCTGCGGCAGCATGTTCTTAAGGACAAGTCCTTTATTTGCGATGATGTAATAATCAGCCATCCAGTTAAGGAGTTTCAGTAAGGGCGGTTCAAGCAGAGGCGATTCGCCGTGAATGTCGCTGATGTTTTTTATGTTGTCGGATATGGGGGCTGAGGATTTACTCTCCTCGGCGAGTCGCCCGGGGCGACCGAAAATAATTCCTTTTGTTATCTGTTTTTTCAAAGGCGCTGAAACGAGCATTCCGGGATGTGCTTTATCAATCAGATGCTCAGGGCATTTATATGTCAGAGGGCCCAGATTAATCGGGAAAAGAACATCGACAAATTCCATGATGGATTTTAGCACAGAAGAGACTCAGCTTTTTCATTTAAATTTTTCCCCAAATCATTTATAATTATCCAAGCGCATGACAGCGATTATTATTATCCCTGCCCGTTACGAGTCAACCCGTTTTCCGGGAAAGCCCCTTGCACCCCTAAATGGCAAACCTCTGATTCAGCACGTTTACGAAAATTCAAGAAAATCCAGACTCGTCCAAGAGGTCATGGTTGCCACTGACAGCGAGAAGATATTTAAAATCGTACTTGAATTCGGCGGCAAGGCTGTAATGACTTCAAAGGAACATGCGTCAGGCACAGACAGGATAGCAGAGGCCGCCGCTTCTCTGGATTATGATATAATTGTCAATGTTCAGGGAGATGAACCTCTCATCAGGAGTGAGATGATAGACGACGTTATCAGGCTGCTTGACGACAAAAGGGCGGCAATGGGAACCCTGATAAAAAAAATAGAAGACCCTGAAGAAATATTTAACCCCAATGTTGTTAAGTCTGTTTTTGATAAAGAAGGCTTTGCCATGTATTTTTCAAGGGCGCCGATTCCGTTTGACAGAGACCAGTGGAAAGATATAAGGGGGATTGGGGATTGGGGATTGGGGATTGGCAAAAGCAGTAAAACTAATAACCAACCCCTAACACCTAACCCCTGCTTTAAGCATCTCGGCATTTACAGTTACAGGCGCGATGCGCTTTTAAATCTTGCAAAAATGGAACCCGTGGAATTAGAGAAAACAGAGAAACTTGAACAGCTTCGGGCGCTCGTGAATGGATTTCGCATAAAGGTAAAAGAAACGACTTACGAGACTGTGGGTATTGATACCCCGCAGGACTTAGAGAGGGTGAAGAAATGGCTAAGTTTATCTTCGTAACAGGCGGAGTTGTATCGTCATTGGGAAAAGGCATTGCTGCCGCTGCAACAGGCGCCCTTCTTGAGGCGCGGGGGCTGAAAGTCACAATCCAGAAACTGGACCCTTACATCAATGTGGACCCCGGCACGCTGAGCCCGTTTCAGCACGGCGAGGTCTTCGTAACAGATGACGGCGCGGAAACAGACCTGGACCTCGGGCATTATGAGAGATTCACGCATATAAGAACCTCTCAGGCAAATAATTATACGACGGGAAAGATTTATTACAATGTCATAACAAAAGAAAGGCGCGGTGATTATCTCGGCGACACGGTTCAGGTTGTGCCTCATCTCACCGATGAGATAAAGCGCGCCATAAAATCAGTAAGCGATAATAATGATGTGGTTATAGTTGAGATAGGCGGCACAATCGGCGATATTGAGAGCCTCCCGTTTTTAGAGGCAATAAGGCAGATGCGCTATGACGTAGGAAGGGAAAACGTTCTTTATATGCACCTTACGCTGATTCCTTATATAAAGACAGCCGGAGAGCTTAAGACAAAACCCACACAGCACAGCGTAAGGGAGCTGCGCGCAATAGGTATCCAGCCTGACCTGCTCTTATGCAGAACTGACAATCCTATCACTCCTGAGGCAAAGAAAAAGATAGCGCTCCATTGTAACCTTGACGGCGACGCAGTCATCACGGCAATGGATGTGGATACCATATATGAGGTGCCCCTGGCGCTTAATGCAGAAGGGCTTGACCAGCAGATTATCAGCAAGCTGAAGCTCCCTGACAAAGAGGCTGACCTTACGCAGTGGAAAGACATAGTAAAAAAGTTAAAAGAGCCGAAACATGAGGTGAATATTGCGATAGTCGGCAAATACGTTGGGCTTAAGGATTCATATAAAAGCCTGACGGAAGCCCTTACCCACGGCGGAATTGCCAATGACGCAAGGGTAAATCTGCAGTGGATTGACTCCGAGGAAATAGAAGTCCACGGAGCAGATAAATATTTATCAGCAGCAGACGGCATCCTCGTGCCCGGAGGATTTGGTTACAGGGGCATTGAAGGCAAGATTGAGGCTGTAAAATATGCCCGTGAGAAAAAGATACCTTATTTCGGGATATGCCTTGGAATGCAGTGCGCTGTGATTGAGTATGCGCGGAATGTATGCGGGCTTAAGGCAAACAGCTCAGAGTTTGACTTGAATACAAAAGACCCTGTAATTTACCTCATGGAGAGATGGTTTGATTTCAGAAAAGGCAGGATAGAAGAAAGGACTGACGTCTCGGATAAAGGCGGAACAATGCGGCTTGGCGCATACCCTTGTGTGCTGGAAAGCAATACAAATGCATTCAAGGCTTACGGCCTAAAGAAAATCTCAGAAAGGCACAGGCACAGATATGAGTTTAATAATGCATATAAGGGGATTTTAACAAGGCATGGCATGAAGATAAGCGGAACAAGCCCTGACGGAGAACTTGTGGAGATTATTGAGGTGGAAGGCCATCCATGGTTTTTAGGCTGTCAGTTCCATCCTGAATTTAAGTCCAGGCCGACAGACCCTCACCCATTATTCAGAGAGTTTATAGCCGCTTCTTTAAAGGGGAAATCGGCTCTGTTTCAGTATGACGAGAGCGAAGTAGAGATGAAAAAAGATAAAGAGGGGAAACGCTCTTAACGGCAAACTATGACAAAAGAGGTGAATATAGCGGGTATAAAGTTTGGGGGGAATAATCCTCCCCTGATAATTGCGGGCCCATGTGTGCTTGAGAATGAGGATATAACATTTCAGACTGCTCAAAGGCTGAAGGATATATGCAGCAGCGTAGGGATGCCCTTTGTATTTAAATCCTCTTACGATAAGGCAAACAGGACCTCCATAAAATCTTTCAGGGGACCCGGGATTGAAAAAGGCTTAAGAATACTTTCAGACATAAAAAGCAGATTGAACATCCCCGTTATTTCCGATGTGCATTCTATTGCAGAAGTAAAACCTGCATCAGAGGTTCTTGACGCATTGCAGATTCCCGCATTCCTGTGCAGGCAGACGGATTTAATCATTGCCGCATCAAAGACGGGGAAACCGGTGAATATTAAAAAGGGGCAGTTCCTTGCGCCATGGGATGTAAAAAATATCATAGAGAAATTCACGTCAACAGGGAATCATAATTTATCCATCACAGAGAGGGGAGCATCTTTCGGATATAATAACCTTGTAGTTGATTTCAGGGCCTTTCCGATAATGCGCTCTTTTGGTTATCCTGTTATATTTGATGTAACGCACAGCCTCCAGCTTCCCGGCGGACAGGGCAGTTCGTCAGGAGGCCAAAGGGAATTTGCGGAACCCTTGGCAAAGGCAGCAGTTGCAGTAGGAGTTGACGGCTTATTCTTTGAGGTTCATCCGGAGCCTGAGAAGGCATTATGCGACGGGCCTAATATGATAAAGCTGGATGAGGTTGAGAAAATGCTCGGCATTTTGAAAGCGATTTATAAATTATTAAAATAAAAATGGAAAACATCATTGACATAGCAAAAAAGGTTTTAAAGATTGAGGCGGATGCTGTCTTTGCGCTCACGGAAAAACTTAACAGCAATTTTGAAAAGGCGGTTGAGCTGGTTTACAAGAGCAAGGGCAGGGTCATTGTAACAGGCATGGGCAAGTCCGGGCTTGTGGGGAAAAAGATTGCCGCAACACTTGCCTCAACCGGCACGCCTGCATTTTTTATGCATCCTGCCGAGGCCAGCCACGGAGATTTAGGAATGGTTACGTCTGAGGATATTATAATTGCCATCTCAAACAGCGGCGAGACAGAAGAGCTTGCTGGACTGATACCTTTTCTAAAGAGATTCAACGTAAGCCTTATAGCAATGACAGGCGGTTTGAACTCAACCCTTGCAAAATCCGCAGATGTGCATCTTGATGTATCTGTCAAAGAAGAGGCGTGCCCTCTCGGAATCGTGCCGACAGCATCAACAACAGCAGCGCTTGCAATGGGTGACGCCCTCGCAGTGGCCCTTTTGACAAAGAGAGGATTCAAAGAAGAAGATTTTGCGTTCTTCCATCCGGGCGGAAACCTCGGGAAAAAACTGTTTACAAAAGTCAAAGACCTCATGCACACAGGAGACGCCCTTCCTTTTGTATCTCCCGAAACTGCCGTTATAAAGGCTGTCATGGAAATATCGTCAAAACGGCTTGGAGTTGCGATTGTCAGCGACAAAGGCAAAAAGGTTTTGGGTGTTTTAACTGACGGAGATATACGCAGGGGCATAGAGAAATGGGGCAAGGATTTTTTTGATATGAAGGCCGGAGAGGTTATGTCAAAAAATCCAAAGACAATATCCGAAGACGAGCTTGCAGTAAAGGCCCTCTCAATAATGCAAACCCATTCTATCACTTCCCTCGCAATCCCGGATTCCGATGGAAAGGCAATCGGCATCATCCATCTGCATGATATTTTAAAACAAGGGATTGCGTAGCAAATTGTAGAGCGGCAGCTCAGTAGAGTCCCGATTTAATCGGGACTCTACTGAGCTACTGGGCTATTGCTCTAAATTTGATGCTTCTGAAAAAGCAGGTTCTCTCTCCTGTGTGGCAGGCGCCTGCGCCGCGCTGGATTACTTTTACAAGCAGGGTGTCCTCATCACAGTCATAAAGGATTTCTTTTACCTCCTGAACATTCCCGGAAGTCTCTCCCTTCATCCAGTATTTCTTTCTTGAGCGCGACCAGAAATGCGTAAATCCTGTTTTCAAAGTCTTTTCAAGCGATGTCTTGTCCATATACGCCATCATCAGGACTTCATTGCTTTCCGCATCCTGTATGATTGCAGGAATCAGCCCTTTCTCATCAAATTTTAATTCCGGTATCATATTCCCTCCGTCAACCGCTTTGATTTTAGCATAAAATATATGCCCGTTGCCGAGCGCAATAACGCAACAGAGATGGTTTGAGCGGCATCAGAGAATTCTGAAACCGTTAATTTAGCTGTCATTGCGAGTCCCGAGCAACTCGGGGCGTGGCAATCTCATCAGAAACTACAAGATTGCTTCGCTTTGCTCGCAATGACAACCTTCTATATCTATTTTTCAGCATCATCTTAATATTTGCTATTTTGCATAACTTTTTAGATAATGATTATGAATGGCTGATAATACAATCCACAGCGTATTTCTTAAATCTGCAGCAGAGCATAGAGATAGCATTGCATTCAATTACTTAGACCGGGACTGGAAAAGAATAACCTACGGCGCATTTGCTTCAGATGCAAAGGCCATCGCATCCTGCCTGATAAAGACAGGAATAAACAAGGCTGACAGGATTGCGATATTCTCGGAGAACAGGAATGAATGGTGCGCCTCATACTTAGGAATTGTGATGGCCGGAGCAATTGCAGTCCCGATAGACTCGCAGCTCAATCCTGAATCTTTAAGAAATCTTCTTATTGATTCTGAGTCAAGGATTATCTTTTTCAGCTCAAAGACAGAAGCAAGTGCAAATGAAGCCGCCGCCGGGCTGGACATAAGGAAGATAAATGTTGATTCTCCTGATTTTAAAGAGATGTGTGGATTTCAAGAAAAAGTCCGTTATCCTGAGACATCGCCGGAAGATATCGCATCCATCATCTATACATCAGGGACAACAGGTATTCCTAAAGGCGTGATGCTTACGCACAGAAATTTCTGCTCTGATGCAGAGGCTCTGATAAAGGCAGGCGTCATCACAAAATCCGACAATGTCCTTTCGCTTCTTCCTCTGCACCATACCTACCCTTTCATGTCCACATTCCTTGTGCCGCTTTTTTTAGGCGCGGCAATAACATATTCTCCGAGCTTAAAAGGCCCTGACATTACCGCATCAATGAAAGACAACGGCGTTACTATTCTTGTCGGAGTTCCTCAACTGCTTGAGATGATAAGAAACGGGATTATGGATAAATTTAAAAAACTTCCTGCGCCCCTGCCGCTGCTAATGAAAGCCCTCTTGAAATTTTCCGGCAGCCTGAGAAGGAAAACAGGCATTAATATCAGCAAGGCAATATTAAAACCGGTTCACAATGCGCTTGGAAACAGGTTCAGGTTTTTTGCGAGCGGCGGCGCAAGGCTTGACCCCGAAGTAATGCGCGGCATTGAGGCGCTTGGCTTTACCGTACTTGAAGGCTACGGGCTTACAGAGACATCTCCTGTTGTTACGTTCAACCCGATGAGCAAACGGAAGCCCGGCTCTGCCGGAAAACCGCTGCCTTCGGCAGAGATAAAAATAATAAGCCCTGCGGACGGAAGTGTATTAGACATTGGGAAAGAAGGGGAAATCGCAATCAAGGGCCCTATGGTAATGAAGGGTTATTATAAAAACCCCGCTGCAACAGAGCAGGCGCTCAGAGACAACTACTTTTTCAGCGGAGACCTCGGATATATTGACAGAGACGGATACCTGTTTATAACAGGACGCATAAAGGAAGTCATCGTCCTCGGTTCAGGTAAAAATATCTACCCTGAAGAGGTAGAAAAAGAATATTCAAAGATACCGCTGATTAAGGAAATCTGCGTAATCCCCCTATCCCCCCCTTTAGCAAAGGGGGGGATAGGGGGATTGGGCAGGATAGAAGCCCTTCATGCAATCATCGTCCCTGACCTTGACTATGCAAGACAGCAGCAGACAGGAAATATCTATGAGGCACTGGGATGGGAGATAGCAAAAATCTCCGGCAGGCTTTCCTCATATCAAAGAATCAAAGGTTTTACGCTGTACTCCGGGTCTCTGCCGAGGACTTCTCTTGGGAAATTGAGAAGGTTCATGATTAAAGACCTTGTTAAAGTTAAAAGTGAGCAATTAAAAGTTAAGAGTGAAGATAAAACGCTTACGTCTGACGCAGTTGGAAAAACTGTCATTGAATGCTTAACGCCTATGCTTAAAGAGCCGGCGCCGATTCAATCCAAAGACAATCTTGAACTGGACCTCGGGCTTGATTCGCTTCAGAGGATAGAGCTTGTCGTCAGCCTTGAAAACAAATTTTTCATAAAACTCCCTGAAACCTTTGCATCAGACATTCAGACAGTCGGAGAGATAGTGGAGAAAATGAAGGGGTTAGGGGTCAGGGGTCAGGGGTTAGACACCCCCCTGTCTCCCCCCTTGCTAAGGGGGGAATTTAAGGGGGGTGTTTCTTTAATCTTCTCGCAGGAGCCGGAGGAGGCAGAAAAGAAAAAAGTCGGGCTTAAACAAGGTGGAGCAGAATGGCTTTTTGTATCGTTTCTCGCGGGGATTCTCAAGCTGATTTTCAGAATATTTTTCAGGCTTGAAGTTAAGGGGATAGAAAACATCCCTAATGCCCCTTTTATTATCGCCTCAAACCACTGCAGCAATCTGGACGGCTTTGCCGCAGCTGCCGCTCTCCCTTTAAATATTTACAGGACTCTTTACTTCCAGGGATTTCAGAAATACTTCACAAGCAGGCTGACTGCCTTTTTTGCGAGGCTTGCACACGTTATCCCAATAGACCCCGAGACATATCTGGGCAAAGCGCTCCAGCTTTCTGCCTATGTATTGAAAAATAACAAAGCCCTCTTCATATTTCCTGAAGGCGGAAGGTCTTATGACGGAACTCTTATGGAATTCAAAAAAGGCATAGGCATTCTGGCGCTTGAACTAAATGTGCCTGTTGTTCCTTCACATATAGAAGGAAGTTTTGAGGCATTGCCAAAGGGCGCATTCCTGCCGAGATTTAAAAAGATAACAATCCGCTTTGATAAACCTTTTTATCCGTCATTGCTGGACATAACAGGAGAACAGCACGGCAGAGATAAATATCAGTTGTTTGCTGATAAGCTAAGGGAGAAGGTGAAAGGCTTAATCCATTAATCAATGCCGGATAATTACAAGCAGGATGATATGGGCATCCTTTATTGTCATTGCGAGCGCAGCGTGGTAATCTCTCTTTTTTCGTCACTGTGTTTTCCGTAAAGCGTATCAAGTGGGCTTTGTGGCGCATTAGAAAGGTATGTTCGCTCAGTGCTATAAGAATAATGCTTCAATCTTATTAATCGCTTTGTCTCACTCAAAGCGCTATCTGCATCCATAAGCCCTGCGGCGCCCCCGGCCTGTCCACCGGTTTTGTTGAGATAATTGAAGTAATAAAGCTTTATTGCATCTTCTGCCTGTCGCGGCTGCCAGTCGCGGGTGCGCTTATCCGACCGCAAGGCTTCAATGAACTCCTGAACCGTTGTTTCATTATATTCCGTTACTGTGCGCTCACTTTTGCGTGCAAATCCGAGAAACCGGCTTACCCAATAGGCAAGAAATGGGATATTTTTTTCAGGAGCAAGTTTCCTTTCCAGAAGGAACTTTTGAAACTCAGGAAGTGTCTCTTTGTTAGCGTCAGACGATTTTGCCATATTTTACGACCTTACATATTTAGTCCATATTACCACAAAATACGAAATAGTGGAAATACCATGCAATTGATTTTACGTGATTTTTTCAGTTGAAAAATCCTCCGGATATGCTATAGTTTAGACATTTAGAGACAAATACGACAGTTCGCATAGCAATAGTTATGTGCAAAGATACGATGTGCAATAATTTATTCTGATAACTATTTTATATGATTCAAGAACATACACAAGAACTCGAAAGATTAGCAGAATTGTCTGCTGATGATATAGGCAGTAATGAAAATAATGTTAAGTACAATTTCATAATTCCTTTCCTCGAATCATTTGGTTATAACAAGAAACTATACTTTGAGCACTCAGCACAAGGTAATAGGATCGATATCTTGATCGACAAAGTTTCTGACCATAATATTCTTATCGAAGCAAAAAGTTACGGTAAGAATCTAGACGATTACATACCGCAACTCAAACGATACTGTGACGAGAAAAGACCTATCCTTGCTATAATAACAAACGGCGAAGAAATTAGATTTTATTCGCCTTTCGCGAGGGAGCCTGATTTTACCGAAACTCTTATCTATTCGATTGCAAGACACCATCTCTCTGAAGGCACAACGATTGAAAGAATCGATAAAATTCTTGGAAAACAATTTTTAGAAGACGGAAGCATTGTAGAACATATTGAGGAAAGAGAAAAGGAAATTAACAACATCAAGAAACAATTACAATCTCTTGATTCGTCTTATCAAGAGAAAATCAAAAAACTTGATGCTTCGATAAACAGTTTGGAGGAACAGATTAAATCTCTTCAGTCACAGATTGACTCAAGCAAAGCTAACGTTTCAGAGTTAAGACAAGAAAAAGAACAGAAAATAGAAGAACTTAAAAAACATCATCTAGTCTATCTTTCTCAGCCCAAACAATATACTTTAACAGTACCCACGGAAATAAATACTCTTGGTGTAAAGAGAACTTTGGGTAGAAAAGGATATGAACAGCTTACTGATTACTTAATTCCAGTTATTCGTCTCATCAAAAGCGGTGTTAAACACACTGATGCTTTCCACCGAATTGCTAAAGAGTTAGATGTAACATATCAGACTGCTAATGCTCAGTGTACTGTCAGACTCGGCAATATTTCAACTGAAAAATTCGTCGAACTCATAAAGAGCGACAAAATCAAATCCTTATTGAAAGAGAGATTTCCTGATAAAGCAAGTTTGATAGAACGAGAGCTTTGAGTTTAGAATAAAAAAAGTACTGCACATAACAAAAAAATTCAGCGGATGCGTAATACGCACCGCTGATTACTACGTTAGGCAAGGAAAAGAAAAATGAATGAGAAAATATTTTGGGTATGGAATGGATGGGGGCTGTTTTTCACTGTTATTGTCGCATTATTTCAATTTCTATTTGTCTTTATAACCATAAAAATGGGGCCAACCCCATTGCGGAAACCTTTTGCATTAGTAAGTTCTGTAGCGATAGTGCTAACTTTTATTTTTTCAGGTTGGATAGCAGGCTTACTTACATTACCGATTGGCATAATTGGTGGATCGATTTTAGCGGGTTACTGTAAAAGGAATAAGACGTAAAATATAAGCTAATCTTAGATTTTATATTTGGAGGTGAATAAGGATGAAAATCCTTGGGTTTTTACTTGAATCTTTAGTAATCGGAATGGTAGTTTTCTATATCTTTAAGTTTCTATTGCCGAACATACTCCACTTTCTCAGAACAAGACACATAAGGAAAGATGCAGAGCTATGGTTAATGTACATAACAGCAACAAACACTTTCCTTTCTCTCCGAGAGAAATTTCACAAGTCTCCAAGTTATAGCGCATGGGTCGCTGCTTTTACTTTCGCAGCATTGGAAAATTGTATTGAAGATAATAATATTTCTCACGAAAGGTTTTCAGATGTTGCAATCCACTTACTCGACCCCTTTTTCAAAAAAAAAGATAGGCAAAAAGTGATAGACTACTATATGCATGGTAGTACACCATCAAATTTCCACGAAGCAGTATTGCATGCTAAGGAATATTTACTGGGAAAGCCAGGTTCAGATATTATTTTAAACGAATTATCAACAATGAAGGTTGATATACCAGGAGTGTAGGCATATAATTTTAAATCATGAATCCGCCAATAAAATAGATATTGAAAAAAAGTAAGCCTAACAAAAAAATCCAGTGGATGGCTGATAGCCACCGCTGATTTCAGGCGTTATGCCACAAATTACAATACTCATCAAATCCCTGTCACGCCGCAACCTAAAACAAATACCAGCCGCAGCAGCAACGTGGTGCTGCATTTTGCTGCAAATTGAATTAAAATAGTTGCAAATAATAATATGGAGGCGCTGCTGCTATGGCAACAGCTATTAGAATATCGGAAGAATTGATTGGTGATGCGAAAAAATTCAGCCGGATAGATCACAGGTCATTAACCGGCCAAATTGAACACTGGGCTCGCATAGGCAAGTGCGCGGAAGAAAACCCGGATTTACCCTATAATCTTCTCAAGGAAATTTTGATTGGAATAGAAGAATTAGAGCAAGGCGATAAATCTGAGTATAAATTCGGATAAATCAGCATGATTAGACCCATGAAAACTATCAATACAACCTAAAAATCATTTAACGCGCTGCCGAAGACTCTTTAACCTTATATTTCTTTCCCTGAAAGGTATCCCTATCAATAAATCTCTGCTGTATGTCTTTTGTAATCTGATGCCTGCTCCTGTCCCATCGCGGCGCAATGAGAAGGTCGTCAGGGGCTGTTGCAAAGAGCCGCTGAAGGACAATATCAGGAGAAAGCCTCTCTATGAAATCCACAACAAAATCAAGATACTCTTCATATTCAAATGTATGGAAAGGATTTTCTTTGTACATCTGCGCCAGCGGCGTATCCTTCACAACCTGAAGCTGATGTATCTTCAAGAAATCCAACTGAATTCCAGAAATCTCATCCGCCATATTGAGCATTTCTTCTCTTGTCTCTGTGGGGAATCCTACTATCAGATGCGCTCCAACAGATATTCCTCTGCTTCGCGTCAGTAAAACAGCATCAAGAAAAGTTTTATAATCATGCCCCCTGTTTATGAACCTGAGTGTTTTGTCATAAATTGACTGAAGCCCGTATTCCACAAGGATAAAATGCTTTTCCCCTAACGACTCAAGCAGTGCGAGCTTTTCGCTGTCTACACAGTCGGGCCTTGTGCCTATGGCAAGACCGATTACTGACGGCTCCTGCAATGCCTCTTTATAAAGCGATTCCAGTTCCTCAACAGGCGCGTATGTGTTTGAATAGGGCTGAAAATATGCAAGGAACTTGCTGACTCCGTATCTCCTGCTGAGATATGCAATGCCGTTTTTTATCTGCTCCTTCACCGACATTGTGGGCTTGCATGAGCCAGGCCTGAAACTGTTATTGTTGCAGTAGATGCAGCCTCCGAAACCGAGACTGCCGTCCCTGTTCGGGCATGTGAAGCCTGCGTCCACATTTACCTTGTAGATTGTTGTGCCGAAGCGCTTTTTCATATATGCGCCGAATGAATTATATCTAAGCTCCATATTATTCCTTAATGCTATGTCATTACCCGAAAAGCCCAGAGTGGCTGCCGGTCCTTACAAATGTAATGGTTTGCTCTTTTATATCAACCCTATAAACAAGCAGCCAGTCAGGCTCTACATGACATTCTCTGTGGCTGATATAACTGCCTGTCAGCTTATGGTCTCTATGCCGCTGCTCAAGGCTTCCCTCGCGCGCAAGCATTCGCATAATTATTTTTAGTTTTTCTATATCCTTGCCCTGCCGGATCATCAGTTCAAAATCTTTTTCGAATTTGTTTGTGGTTTTAACCTTTAGCACTATACGCCCATCTTTTTGAAAAAGTCATCAACGCTGTCATATGTGGTCAGGTTCTTCCCTTCGTCCGCATCCTTCATTGCCTTCAGAGTGGCTTTGTTGGGAATCCTTACATCGAAAGGCAAGCCCTTGCGCATTTTGACCTGGGCTAAAAACAGATTAATAGCCTCTGATGTGCTTATCCCTAACCTCTGGAATATCCTTTCGGTATCTGCCTTTACGGCAGGCGTTGTCCTCGCCCTTATCATCGCTGTCTTGGTCATACTGCAACCTCCGTTGTTTTTTATTTTTTTATTGTAGCACAAATGAGATACGCTTGTCTTTCCGGTGGAACTTTCTTATTTACTGCCGAACAGATGCTATACTATTTGCATTATGACAATGTTTCCTATAAGTGCAGCAAAAGCCGATGCATTAAAGGCAAAGATGCTAAGCCTAAACATCCGTGAACAGGATATAGAGGAATCTTTTATCCGCTCAGGAGGAAAGGGCGGGCAGAATGTGAACAAGACCTCCACCTGCGTTTATCTCATGCATATTCCGACAGGCATTGAGGTTAAATGTCAGAAGGAACGCTCGCAGTCGCTTAACCGTTATCATGCAAGAATAATCCTTGTAAAAAAAATAGAGCAGTTGATAAAAGGAAGGGAAAGCTCAGAGAAAGCGCGGATAGAAAAAATCCGGCGCCAGAAGAGAAAGCGTTCAAAGAGGGCCAAGGAGAAGATTCTCGCCGCAAAAAAAATCGTGTCTAAAAAGAAAAGGCTCCGCTCTAAGATTGATGCTCATGATATGTAGTGCCAGCCCCCATGCCCGTTTATCTTTTCACCCTTAATACTCCGTCCATAGACGCTATCTTCTGTATGATGGCTGCGAGCTGTTTTTTGTCCTTGACTTCAACAATGAAGGTAATCTGCGCTTTCTGGTCTGGAGTTGAAATTGCCTGAAGCTGACTGATGTTGACATCATCGGCTGACACAAGCGCGCTGAGATTGGCCAGCACCCCCGGCTTATCCACTGATTCAACTAATAACCTGGCCGGATATCTTGTGTCGCCGTCCTGCCTCCACTCAACATCCACAAGCCGCGCATTATCAACCGCAAGCCTTTCAAGGTTATGACACTTCTTGTTGTGAATTGTCACCCCTTTGCCCCTGGTGATAAATCCTACGAGGCTGTCTCCCGGCACAGGGTAACAGCACTTTGCAGTATGGTAAAGGATGTCGTCTATCCCTTTTATGCTTATCCCTTTCTGCTCTGCTGAAGGCTTAATAGGTTTTAGAGCAACCTCTTCCGCAGGTTTTTCAGGCCTCAGTTTATTTACTACCTGATGAGGTGAAATTTTTCCAAATCCGACTGATACAAAAAGCTCTTCAAGAGAAGACACTCCCAGAGACTTCGCTGCTTGCAGTATCTCATCAGATTTCATGAGCGCATTGCTCATGTCATGTTTTTTCAGTTCACTTTCAAGCAGTTTAATCCCAAGTTCCACTCCCTGCATCCGCTCTTCTGTGTTTATCCACTGCTTTATCCTGGCCTTTGCCCGCTGAGTTACAACAAATTGCAGCCAGTCCCTGCTCGGCTTGTGCGCGGGAGAGGTTATTATCTCCACTGCATCTCCGTTTTTTAACTGGTATCTCAACGGCACAATCCTGCCGTCAACCTTTGCGCTTACACATTTGTGTCCAACATCTGTATGAATGCTGTATGCAAAATCAACAGGGGTTGAACCTGAGGGAAGTTCTTTAATATCGCCTCTGGGAGTAAAGACATAGACAACGTCAGGCACAACCGCGCCTTTTACCTCTTCAAGAAAATCCCGCGCATTGGAAAGCTCTTTCTGGGACTGCACAAGGTCTCTGAGCCAGGTGACATATCTGCTGTCCTTTTCCGTGAGCATCCCTCTTTCTTTATATCTCCAGTGAGAAGCGATGCCCTTTTCTGCAATCCTGTGCATCTCATCAGTTCTTATCTGGAACTCAACCCTTTCGCCCTTAGGCCCGATTACTGTCGTGTGCAGTGACTGATACATATTTGATTTTGGGACGCCTATGAAATCCTTGAACCTGCCCGGCACAGGCGTCCAAAGCGAGTGGATGAGGCCCATAATCGCATAGCAATTGGCTTTTGTATCTGTGATAATCCTGATTCCCAAAACATCGTGTATCTGCTCAAATGTAATGCCCTGCTTCTGCATCTTCTGATAGATGCCGTAGGAGTGTTTTATTCTATGCGACGCCTCGCCTGCGATATTTTCCTCTTTGAGCCTTGCCTCCATTTCCTTCACAACATCCCTGAGATAAACTTCCTGCTCCTCTTTCCTTTTTGCAATTTTCTTTACGATTTCCTCATACACTTCAGGCATCAGAAACTTAAAGCTGAGGTCTTCAAATTCTATCTTCAGCCAGCCGATTCCGAGCCTGTTTGCTATAGGCGCATAAATGTCCAGCGTTTCAGCGGCAATCCGCTTCCTCTTTTCCTCCGGTAGGTGTTCCAGGGTCTTCATGTTGTGAAGCCTGTCGGCAAATTTTATAAGTATGACGCGCACATCCTCCGCCATAGCGAGAAGCATCTTCCTGAAATTTTCCGCCTGCGCCTCCTCCTTAGTCATGAACTCCATCTTGCTCAATTTTGTAAGGGCATTTACAAGGAATGCGATTTCATTTCCAAAAAGGGCCTTTATGTCTTTTACTGTTGCGTTTGTATCTTCAATTGTGTCGTGGAGAAGCCCTGCGGCAATAGTGGTTGTATCCATCTTCATATCCGCAAGGATTGATGCGACAGCAAGGGGATGTTCTATATACGGAGAGCCTGCCATCCGTTTTTGACTGCCGTGAGCCTCGCTGGAAAAGATATATGTTTTTCTCAGGAGTTCAATGTCTGCATCGGGGTTGTAAGAAAGCACTTTTTTTATCAAATCGTCAATCGTTGCAACATCTTCTATCATAAATTTATTATACAACTTTGAATTTAGGTTTTAGGGGTTAGGTCTTAGGTGTCAGTAAAAACTTCAACTGCTCTTTATTGCTGGAACCTGATACCTGGAACCTAATCCCTGTTTTTGCTGGGTCTCAGCGCCTTGAGATTTAACTGGAGGTAGCTGCTGCCGTTATACTCATTCAGGGTCGGCGTAAATACAGCGTCTACGGCTCCTGACGTCTTTGCGCTTCCCATATCAAACCCGATTGCATCCATTGAATGCGCGCCGTGTTTTAGTCTCATTTTGAGGTGATTGTTTCCAACTATCCTCGGATTGACAACCTCAAGTTTTCTGGATGCAAGGAGCGGTTCCTCATTGCAGCAGCCAAATGGTTCAAGCCTTGCGAGCTCTCTGATAAGGCTGTGATTAATCTCAGAGAGCGCCACATCAGCGTCAATCTCCAGCGAGGGGACAAGACCTTCTCTTGATAGAGCGGTTTCAACTATGCGCTGCATCGCCTTTTCAAAAAGCGGGATGTTTTCAACCTTAAGTCTTACGCCTGCTGCCTGCCGATGCCCTCCGAATGACAGGAGAAACTCGCTGCATTCAGCAAGTCCGCCGCACAGGTCAAAAGAAGGGATGCTCCTTCCGGAGCCTTTTGCGATGCCGTCCTCTATGGATAGGATAAGCGTGGGGCGGTAAAATTCCTCCGCTATTCTTGATGCGACAATGCCGACAACACCCTGATGCCATCCCTCTCCTGAGAGTATGATTACCGGAGCGTCCGGCGCAGCCTTTAAGGCCTCTCGGGCTTTTTGATAAACCTCTTGCTCTATTTTCTGCCTCTCAGAGTTCAGTCTGTTAAGCCATGAGCCGAGGGTTTCCGCCTCTCCTTCTTCCTCTGACAATAAAAGACGGACTACATCACTAGCGTCAGAAATCCTGCCTGCTGCGTTTATCCGAGGTATCAGGCTAAAAGATAAAAGCCCCGCCCTGAGTTCTTTCTTATCAAGGCCTGCTGCACTTTTAAGCGCCCTTATCCCCTGTCTCCGCCCTTCCTTAATAAGCTCCATCCCTTCTTTCACAATAATCCTATTTTCACCTGTGAGAGGAACAACATCCGCCATTGTGCCTATTGCTGCCAGGTCTAACAAGGCGTAAGGCGTTAAGCGTGAGGCGTTAAGCGTGGATAATGCCGTTGCAATCTTGAATGCCAGACCTGCTCCTGAGAGAATTGAGAGCGGAGAATCAGATGATGAAAGCTTCGGATTTATTATTGCAACAGCTTCAGGCAGTGAATAGGCATCAGGTATTAGGTGCTGGGTGTTAGCCTGACCCCTGACCCCTGACCCCTGACCCCTGAAGGCCGGTTCATGATGGTCTGTTATGATGACGTCAATATCTTCCTTTTTCGCAGCGGCGGCGGCTTCAAAAGATGTTATGCCGCAATCAACGGTGATTATGAGGGCTGCCCCAAGTTCCTTTGCCTTCTTTACAGCGGCAGGATTAAAACCGTACCCGTGAGTAATCCTGTCCGGTATAAAATAATGGACATCTATCCCTAATACCCTGAGCGTATGAACCATTATCGCAGTTGCGGTAAGCCCGTCCGCGTCATAATCGCCATGAACAAGGACAGTTTCGTTAGTATCAGCGGCGCGCTTTATTCTCTCAACCGCAGTTTTTACGCCGTCAATTTCAAAGGGGTCTGAAAGTTCAGAGATGCGCGGGTTCAGGAAAGTATTGAATGCCTGCGGTGTTTTTATCCCTCTGCTTGCCAGCACCTGCGCAAAGGCGGGAGAGACAGAGACAGCCTTTGATAAGTATTTAATATAGTCAGGATTGGTCCTGCTTACAAGCCATTTTCTATGCATAATTTCTTTCCTCTATAATTTCAATCTTCTCTGGTATTAATATTAATATGTCAGGGGGTATCTCATTTTATTCCCTTTCCCTCTACAATCTCCCACCTTCTGCCCTTAAGATAATATGCGTGGTCAGCTTTTTGTTATGCAATGAGCTTAAGAAAAGAGCCTTTTATTTTGGAAAGAATGTCATGGTTAACCCTGCCAAATGTTTTAAGGGCAATTGATTTGTTCAAAGTGTAAATCTTATCAGCCCTTATCATGCTCGTAACTTTTAAAGTGCCTTCTTCCATGTCATTGTTTGTCAGCATAATGGTAAAGTCACGAGATTCAATATTTGAAGTGAGGGCAACAATCACAATGTCTTCATGAGTTTCATTGTAATTATCATTGGAGATTATAATGGCAGGGCGTTTTTTCTGTGAAGTTAAATCTGTAAAAGGTATGGGGATAAGAATAATATCGCGCTGTTTAAGCATTATTCCAGATTGCATCGTCTATCGGGTTATCCCAGAATTTAAGACTGCTTTCCGCTGCCTGCATCATTTCAAGAGATTCTTCTTCCTGCAAAATTATCACTTCAATCCTTGAACCTTTCGGCAGAGGGATAACAGGCAATTTAATCGTGCCGTTTTCCTGAACTATGGAATGATATTTTAATGCATTCATAACATGCCTCCTTTTAATGCTATTTTACCATAGAAAGACTTTATTCATCCTTTCCCCTCCACAATCTTAATCTCCCGCCCTCTGCGCTGGGGATGCTGGGGCTGTCACCTCTTTATATTTGTGTTCCTTGTTTGATATGGCAAGCAATTCTGTTTTTCTTGCAGAACTTAACAACGGCTGACGCAAGGCTGTTGTAGAATTCCTTAGAATATTTAAAGGCAGATGATTTAACGTTATAATTCAACCTGCCAAAGACAATCTTATCCACAAAAGATACAGCTTCTAATATCTCCATTAAATCCTGTTTAATCAGATTTGGCGTAGGATATGGCTCCATGCTAATCCATGTTTTAAAACCTTTTTTGTGCAGATACTTGAGAGAGTCGATTCTGTCTTTGAACTTCGCTGAATTCGGCTCGAAGTCTTTCCTGAATTTTTCATTTAAAGAAACCAATGTAATGCCGTATTCGTTCTTATTGCTATAACCATTTCTGTTGCCGAGTTCGCTTGGGGAAATACCTTTCGTTAATACCGTGCAACGGATATTATTTGTATTGAGTTTATCGATAATTTTCAAACTCAATTCACATACCTGTTCCTGCTCATACATAAACGGGTCTGTGGAAAAACAGAGATGAACATACTTTATTTTGTTCCTATATTTCGGTATTTCTTTGTCAAGAAGCTCCAATGCATTAGATACTATTTTAGGTTTGCACCACTCCTCATAGGTCTTAACAATGCCGCACCTTCTTTTCATCATATAGGCATAACACGGGTATTTACATCCGTGAGAGCAACCCTCGACATGATTTAAACAAAAGTCAGCGTATTCCACTTCGCTTTTATAAAGCAGCGATTTTCTTTCAATAGATTGCATTTTAAAACAAAGCCCTCTGCCCTTCGGGACAATGGTGGATGCTCGTTTTTTCTTTTGGTAGGAATACAATCCGATTGTTTGTCCTATTTCTTCTTAGGTGTTGATAATTCTTCAAGAAGATTGATGGTATCAACCGCCATTTTATGTGCAGTTCTTGCCCTTTCATCATCGAACGTTGCATCTGTGTCGTAATCAGCAGCTTTTCGCTCCGCCCATAAACGAGATAATTTTGTCCCTATTTGTCTCTCTTTTCTTGTAACCGCACTATTATAGTGTTCTCTTACTTCTTTATGTGATTCTACTTTCGAATCGTAGACCGTTTCGTAAATTAACGGGTCCCTTGCAATACAAAACACTCCATAATATGAGCGGCTTATGGCAGAACGAAGATAGGCATCTTTAAGCGAAGGGGTTCTTTGGTGGTTGATCAGTTCATCGGACAAGTCAACATACAATTTCCAATTAAAGCTCATACACTTCTGACAATCACCGTTACGGTGTTTCGTATCTCGGCCTCGAGATCCAGCCACCATTCGTCGTCAAATTTATCCAGAAGGGCAAGCGAGAGTTCTGACTTCAAAGGTGTTTTTACAACAATAGACAAACCTGTGAAATCTTCTTCGGGGTCTTCATTGAGCAAAAGACTTATTCCAGCAATGTTTTTGTCGAATATCCTTCTGATTTGTTCATGCGTTTCTATCAGGGCGTTAATTAGTGTTGGATTTTCATTCAGAAAAGAGCTGACCGCCGACTTATTGTCAATATCATACTTATCCTCAAGCATGAGAGGTATGTTTGTTGTTGTATCGAAAATGTCGCCATAAGCTGCAACAATATCTTCAAATTGTTTCCGACCCTCGGATTCGCTGTAATCTACAGTAACTTTACAGCTTTGATCTGCAGCACAATACACAGCAAAAGGTTTTCCTAAAAATATAACCACTGAGACTGTATTTTCCCTACGCCCAGCTATATATCTTTGCGGTTTTTTCCCCTCGTAGCCTTTCATCCATACTGTTTCAGGGGTTACCGTAGGAGATATTGTTTCTAAAGCCATTTTATCCTCTCACCTCTAAATTGTCGTAATCCAATTTATAAACACTCTTCAAAAGGTTTTCAGCAATTATTTTGTTTTCAACAACACTATCCTTTATCTTAATCAATATCTCATTTGTACTGGATACGTCAAAATGAAAGTTAAAATCGAAAAACACTTCACTACCCTTATGAGATATGGTGAGATTCAAAGTTCTATTCTCTACGATCAATCTTCTCCTAATTGAATTGAATGTGAACTGACAGCCAAAATTAGTTAATTGTTCGCTATCTAAGAACTTAAATATTCCAAGCAAGTCGTTTTTACTTGCATCATCGACAAATCCAATATTTGTTCCGAATGCTTTTACAGGGGTATATGACAACTTACTGACCAATTCATGCGCGAGGTTCTCCATTTTCTGGAGACACTCATTAGTGCTCTGTAACGCCACAAAGGTAACATTGTCTTCTGTAGGGATCATCCTTGAATGGGACTGTGCTGAAGTATATCGTGGAGGCAACCCAAGATCCAAGGCTATTTCTACTTCTAATCTAGGTTCGTTAAAGATGTTTTTTGCACACCAGCCAGGCGATAGGATATATCTATTCCAATTCCCAAGAAGGACTATAGTGCAGGATTCTTCTTTAATTTTCATGATTTCCCTTGTCTACCATTATGGATATGCGAGTTTTAGATTTTTCCTGTCTCATTATAGCAGGTTTTGATTTGTTTTAGTAAATCAATCATTTTCGCCCCTCCACAACCACAATCTCCTCATCATTCAATCCGTACAATTTATAAACAATCTGATCTATCAGTTTATCAGTGGCTTTAATCTTTTCTTTTAACGGCTGGAGAACTGTCATACTTTTTGAAAAATGTTTTTCAAGGAGTTCCTGTTTCTTGCGGTCGGAAGGGTCTAAAGAGATTTTATTCTTGTTCTTCTTGAGGACTTCAAGAAAATAATTGAAGTCGTGCTCATGATATTCCTTGATTGCTGTTTTATTTGTCAGTTCGTCAATCCCTGAGCCAATCTCACGTTCAAGCCATTCCAGAAAGCCCTTAATCTCTTCATTCTTAATTTTGTTTAATTCAATCATCTGCTCTGCGAGATATGCAAGAAAGTCATGGGAGGTATCTGTCCTTTTTAACGCCAATTCATACTCTGCCCATTTTAAAACGTCTTCATATTTTGACCTCTTATACAGCGTAACAGCCTCTTTGAAAAATTCTTTCCGCTCTTTTTCAGGAGTGTTGAAAGCGATAAGCGGCATTGGCATCGAGTCAATTTCATAAGAATTAACATGATTATTTGTGCTTGTAAGTCTGAATCTCCATTCCCATAACGATGAATTCAATAAAGCAAGAATGGCAAAGAGACTGTATTCTTTTGGTTTAACAATATAGTTAATGGTATCTGAGCAGAAGTTATCCTTCTCAACAACAGTTGCTATAATTCTGCGCCAATTGTCTATTGCAGAGCCTCGCTGATAACCAATACGGATATAGCGGTAGTCGTATGCCTTTGTATCTTTGCCATGAGCATCAAGAAACCTTTTAACATCAAGATACACTGGTTCTCCTTGTTTTGGCTGTTCTTGAAATTCATAGCGATTTATATGTGCACCTCTCAACACAATCTGCCCTTTTTCTTCGCTTGTCAGATATTCTGAGTGCGAAGTGAGATTAACTTCTCCTTGCTGAGATGGCGCGAAATGTTTGAGTACTGCTCCATTAGAAACCTTATTCAATTTTAGCGCAAGGGCAAAATCCTTTGTGGTCATATCCGGACAGGAAGGAATGCTTAAGTTCTCTTTATCAAATTCTTCAATCTGAGATGGTTTTATAGTTTGCAGAGATGAGGATTCAAGAATATCTCTCCCCTGATGGATTCTGATGTTGAACAGAGAAGGTTTTTGTTTGCAAAGGATGTATATGCATGTGGAGAGCTTTGCCTCTGGAAAGACTCTGTTTGTAGTGTCATCCTTTTGAGGGAAGGCGTCTACTTTCTGCAAACAATTCTTTTTGAGTATAAATTCCCTCAATGGTTTTGCCTGCTTATCAGCTAATAAAGCCATCGGAACTATAAATCCGTGCATACCTTTACGTTTTAGTAAATCCAGGGATACGGCACTAAAAAGACGATAAAAATTAAGCTTGCTTCCAACAGCAGGTCTATATATCATCTGGTGCTCTAAGAATTCTTTTTCGCTCTGTGTATCTCGTCCCTGCTCAAGATCTGATAGCACGTCATACGGCGGATTTCCAATCACACAATCAAACCCAAGATTCTCTTTTGTGCCTCCGTCTGCATTAAAGAACACCTCAGGGAATTCAAGTTCCCAGTGAAAGAAATTTTTGTCTTTGGAGATCGATTCGGAATTCTCGAGCAACGAAGCAAGTTTCGGCATCCGAGTCTTGCCGTCAGGACTTTGCAATGAACTGACTACGAAACTATAAATCTGACTGGATATACCTGCCTTTGATTTCTTTTTTACAGTAACCTCGGCATCTGACCCGAACATATCAGTCTGATATTTAAACTGGTCTTTCAAGAGGTCTTCAAATACCTGTTCTTTTTCTTCAAGATTATTTCCAAAGAATAGACTTGTCCAGAGGTCGGCAATTTCTCTGTATCGGATGAGTTCTTCTTTCAATGTGTTAAAGGTCTTTTCTTTTTTCTTTATGTCCGAAAGTTTCTCGCTCGGCATTTCTTCTATTGCATGGAACCCCTTAATAACCGCCGTAATGTCTTCTTTAAAACGGGACTTGTCAAAAAGCACAAGCTGTTCATCTTGTTTTTCGGACTTCTTTTGCTTCCCTTTTGATATAGGCAGATAACTTAAATCATTTATCTTTGCGCCGATGAGCGAGTTACCGCGCCTGAGATGGTGGTCTAAAAAGTTAAGCGGCTGGCTTTTATCAACAGTTTTAAGCCACAAAGAGAGTTTTGCAAGTTCAACAGCAAGTTCTTTTATGTCAACACCGTAAATGCAGGACTCTACTACCTTTCGCTTCCAGTAATTAATCTCATACTCTGTTTCGCCTTTCGGTGTTTTTAGTTCTGTTGTTGGATGATAAGCAATCTCATCCGCAAGGTATTGAACAGACTCAACAAGAAAATGGCCAGAACCCATTGCAGGGTCGCAGATGTTGAGTTTGAGAACTTCTTTTGCAAAAGAGTCATCTTTAATGCCTTTATATTCTTCCTTAACCTTTTCATCTATCTCTTTGAGAATCGGCGTTAATGTATTTTCAACAATATATTTAACAATGTAATCAGGAGTGTAATATGCCCCTGTTGCTTTTCGTTCGCCTTTATCGTTTTGAAGAACTATCTTACCGTTAGTAAGGCTAAACTTGTGTTCAAGCAAACCTTCATAAACGGTTCCAAGATGTCTTTCCCCAAGTCCTTTGTAATCGATGCTATGGGTTTCCCCTGTTTTGTCAGTGCGGTAAGAGAGCTCATAAATCACCTCTGAGAGTATATCGTCACCTGCCTTGTTTTCTTCAAGGAACTTATACCTCTCAGGATCAAAGAGGCCGCCGTTATATCTCGGAATACTCATATCTTTGTTGAGCTTTTCATCACTGCCGTTTATAAGATGAAAAAGAGCTAAAAGGGCATCGTACAGAACTGTTTTGTTGCTTATGAATTCGCCCTTTTCATTCGTTACCTTATCTTTTATCCTCTGGATACCGTAATGTTTGTAGTATTTTGTTTGTGGATTTGTGGAAAGAAGGTCTCTTGCCTCTGCATTAAGAACAAAAAGTATTCTGTATAAAAGGATAAGGCTGTGATGGTATATCGAGTCGAGGTCTTTCTTTGAAAGGCGATTTTCTTCTCTGGACAGGAATCCATGCCCAAGCCATTCAACGCATTTAAAAACCTTTTCTCTAAGGTTTCTTTCTATATCTTCCTGAAATCTCAGTGATTCATCATAAATGTTGTCGAGAAGGCATCTATCCAAACTGTCTTTTATGAAGGCATCCGGTCTGAATAGAATATAAAAATATTTAAACTTCTGAAGGTCTTCAAGGCATGCCTCAATATCTATCTCAAAGAATTTACTTGAACGTCCTTCTTTGAAATAAAGCCGCCATTCCTTGCCATTGGTAAGAATTCCCCATCTTATGTGTTCGGACTCATTCAGATAATCTCTTATCTGTTGGTGCGGATACCTGCCTTTAGTAGCTTTGCCTTTACCGGAAGACGGCTGGTCTAAATTATGATCCCAGCGTTTTGCTTCTGCAATTGAAATTGAGAGCTTGTATTTCTTATGTGGGGACAGTTCAAATGCCTTGTCGGCTTCTTCAGGAGTGTAATAGAGAAAATAATCCGGCACTTGTCTGCGCTCTGCTTCCGGGATTTTATCCTGATTAAGATAACCAAACCCTAACTTGTTAAAAATCTTATCAATAAATCTTCTTTCGGTGTTGGCTTCGTTTCCTTTTCTCAAGCCGACTATATTCTTCTTATATAATTCTTGAAAAGCTTTATATGCAGAGAGCACTTCTTCGTCAGAAGGCCAGATTTTTGGCCCTGCTTGCGGCAGACGCTCTAAAAGATAATGACTTGAAAAGATACCTGCGGTTATCCAGAGGTCTTTCAATAAAGTTGTCTGCTGTTTTTTAGCCATTACTAAGACTCATTTTATACTAAATTGGCGTAATTTTTCAGCATGAGAACAAAGGTGAAGGCGGGATGCTGAAATAAATTCAGCATGACATCTTGATTATGTGACTTAAAACCTGCCGCTATTTCTTTGCAAACGTCTTCTTCCTTCCCCAGAGCAATACTATGGGGCTTGCAATGAATATTGAAGAATAGGTGCCGATGACAACTCCCATTATCATCGCCAGGGCAAAGTCGTGTATAACCTCGCCTCCGAAAAAGAAGAGTGTAATTGACGTCAAAAGCACCGTAAGGGAAGTTATGATGGTCCTTGAGAGAACCTCATTGATGCTTATGTTCATTATGCTCTCAAGCGGTTCTTTATACCGCACTTTCATGTTTTCCCTTATCCTGTCAAATACAACAACCGTATCTGTAAGTGAATAACCTGCAATCGTGAGCAAGGCTGTCACCAGGATGAGATTTATCTCGTGCCCCATAAGGTAGAACATGCCGAGAACCGCAAGCACATCGTGAAATGTCGCTATTGTAGCTCCCACTCCAAAGTTAAATTTAAACCTGAACGCCACATATGCGAGTATCCCTAAAACTGCAGCTCCCACTGCCATTGCCGCATCTGCACGGAGCTTGCCGCCCACCTTCGGCCCTATCTCGGTCGTGGAATCAACAACATACTTATTGTCTGGAAATTTCTGGCTGAGAATGCCTGTTACCGCATCTGACGTCTGCCCGAGTTTCTGCTCTGCCTTTTTTACTCTTATGAGAATCTTATTTACGCTAGGCAGGTCCTGAAGGTCAAAATCTTTAAGACTGCTTTCTTCAAGCGCCTTTCTAACAGCATGAAGCGCCACAGGCTTTTCAAATTTAAGCTGTATCGCAGTGCCGCCCGCAAAGTCAATCCCGAGATTTGCCTTTCCCGTCGCAATCTGGATTACGGCGATTACGCCTATAACTGCAAGAATCCCTGAAAATATAAATGCAATGCGCTTTTTCCCCATAAAATCTATTTTGGTGCTTTTAATAAGCTCTAACATCTGTCCTCCTATATGAGTTGCAGACTCTACGAGTCGCAGACTATATGCTCAATTCCCTTATGTCCCGCCTGCTCAGGATGAGGTCAAAGACTGTTTTGGTTCCTACAAGCGCTGTAAAAAGATTTATTGCAACGCCAAGACTGAGTGTTACTGCAAAGCCTTTTATCGGCCCGGTGCCGAGCTGGAAAAGGACTGCCGCTGTTATGAGGGTTGTAACATGAGAGTCAAATATGGTCCAGAACGCCTTCTTATATCCTGAATCAACCGCAGCCCTCGGAGTTTTGCCCGAGCGCAGCTCGTCCCTCATCCTTTCAAACATAAGCACATTTGAGTCAACAGCCATGCCGATTGCGAGTATTATGCCTGCAATGCCGGGCATTGTGAGTGTTGCATTTAAAGACGCCATCGCTCCAAGAAGGAGTATGATATTAAGGACCAGAGCAAAATCCGCAATAACGCCCGAAAGCTTGTAATAAACAATCATAAAAAGAACCACAAGCAGTGTCCCGAGAATACCTGCCATCTTCCCCGCCTCAATAGAGTCTGTGCCGAGAGAAGGCCCTACCGTGATGTTCTGCAGCATTTTTACGGGCGCAGGAAGCGCTCCTGCCTTCAGGACTATTGAAAGGTCTTTTGCCTCGTCCATTGAAAAGCTGCCTGAAATCTGTGCATTGCCGCCCCCGATTCTTTCCTTAATCTCAGGCGCTGAATATATTGTGTTGTCAAGGACTATGGCGAGCCTCTTCTTGACATTGGCTGCTGTAACCTCATCAAAGAGCTTTGCCCCTGCCGCATTGAATGATATAGAGACATAAGGATAACCGGCCCTTGACGAATCTATATTCACCCTTGCCTCCTTAAGCAGGTCTCCTGTCAGCGCTGCCTGTTTTTTCACAAGGATAGGAATCTTTCTTACCGCTCCTGTTTCTCTATTCACCCTTTTTTCAAAAAGCAGTTCATCGTCTGCGGGAAGCTTTTCCGCAAACTTCTTTAAAAGATTTTCCTCTTCCCCCGGTTCTATGGATGCAGGGATTTCAGCGGCAACAGGGGATGCGTCATCAACAAGCTTAAATTCAAGCTGCGCTGTCTTTCCAATTATCTCTATCGCCCTCTTCGGGTCCTTTATGCCCGGAAGCTGAATAACTATCTCATTTGTTCCCTGCCTTTGAATCGTAGGCTCTGCAACCCCAAACTGGTCAATCCTGTTTCTGATTGTTTCAATAGCCTGGTCAGCGGCATTGTTTTTAATCCTGTTTGCCTCTTTGTCTGATATCTTATATACAATATTTGTCCCTGTCTCAACAGGCGTGAGCACGGGATAATTGTCCTCTATCGCCTTTCTTGTTTCCATTGAGGAAGGGGAAACTGTTATAAAAAGGCCCTTGCTCGCAACCTCTGCATTTATTTTCTTTTTTGAAATAATATCCCTGATTGATTGGGCGATTCTTTCTGTTGTTATCTCAACAGCCCTTTCGCCTTCAACCTCAAAAACCAGGTGTATCCCGCCCTGGAGGTCCAGCCCCAGTGATATGCCCTTATCAGGCATATTCTTTTGCCACCAGTCCGGCATATTTTTGAACAACGGCGTGTTTGGCAGAAAAAATACTGCTGCAAGCGCAACCGCCGAGCCAATAAGAATAAACCGCCATAGAATCTTTTTCTTCATCATCTAAATCTAACCTCCAAAATAATTCGTAGTGCGTTTATTGCGTCATTGCGCTTTAACGCTGCACGCCATAACGCCTTACGCATCACGTTATGCCATTCTTGTATTATTTATATACAACTGAAATTCACAACCCAGGACCTTAGCCGCCTTTCTGCATGCAGCCATGCGCGACAGGAATATCTCAAAATATTCTATCACCTGAGAAATCCTTGTATCTATTATAAGCGAAAGCATAATGAGCTTCTTTTCTGCATCTACCGAGAGCTCCGACTCTGTCGCCGCATAATTAACCCTGTCATGTATATCCTCTGTGACCATCGCAGGGTTTCTCACTCTGCTCCTGTGCACATCAGCCTTATCAGCAATGACCAGCGCTGCCGCAATAGCATCCGGTATCACGCCTTCGTCTTCCTCATGCATGACTATTGCTCTCATAGCCCTTATAATGTCTCTGAGTTCATACCCGAGTTCCTCCAGGACTTCCTTTGCAAGGATTGCGCCCATTTTATGATGATTGCTCCTTCCAAGCATATTGCCAATGTCGTGTAAAAACCCCGCCGCCGCCGCCAGCTCTGCCTCGCTTTCGCTGGATGAAAGTTTCTTTAGTATATTGTAGGCAGTTTTAGAGACAATATCTGTGTGCCTGAAGCCGTGCTCGGTGTAGCCGATGAGCTCAAGATATTTGTCTGCCATTTCAATATAAAGCCTTGCCCTTTTGTTGTTGTGCAAGGCGCTGAGGTCCGGAGCCAAATCAATCTTCCTCTGAAGCGGGCCTTACTGCGGCAATATATGCCTTGCCGAACTTTACCTTCACGTTTTCCGCAATCTTCAAGGTCACTGTGGTTGTGCCGACAGCCTCTATAACAGCGTACACTCCGCCTGATGTAATGACCTTGTCTCCCCTTTTTAAGGCTTCAAGCATCTTCTGATGCTCTTTAGCCTTCTTCTGCTGCGGCCTTATCAGGAGAAAATAAAAAACAACAAAAATCAGTATTAACGGAAGAAAGGACATGATTGTTGATGCTCCTCCGCCCTGTGCTCCCTGACCTTGCGCCGGCGCCATTGCCCATGCTATGTCATTAAACATTCTAACCTCCATTCTGCCTCCCCTGATGTCATCGGGGGAGGAGAGAAAATTTTGATTATTATACTAACCGTTCACTGTGGATTTAATCAAGATAAAGAACACGCTACCGCAAAATCAGATATTCGGCGACAGCAACAAGAAATACAACAGAGGCGGCGGGGATTATCTTCTTATAAACACCCCACATATCCGCCTTGAAATATTCCCTCGTAAGCACCAGGCAGATGTGCACAGGAGAAAGCAGAACGCCCAAAAAACCCGACGCAAATGCAAACGAGATTATTACGGTAGATGATTCTCCCGCAATGCTCAATATCAGCGGAAAGGCGCTTCCGACAAATCCGACTGTCACGCCTGTCAGAAGGCCGCTCACAAACGGAAGCATAAAAAGCAGCGGAGCAGCAGGAATGCCGTTTAACCTCAAGAACTCGCTGAGGTTTTTTACTGCGCCCGAGGACTCCATGATTTCCTTGAATATCATTATGCCTGCTATAAGCAAGATTACATCAAACGACAGCCCGCGCTTAACTACCCTGATTATATCCTTCAGCCCGAACCTGTAAAAGATAAAAAGCCCGGGGAGCATAATCAGCAAGGCGTAGTGCAGCTCTATGTGAAAGAAAACAACGAGCATCAGCGCTATCGCTATGGGGACAAAGCTGAAGAGCCCTTTTCTTGATATGTTTCCAGCCTCTGAAAACCTGCCTGAAGCGCCTTTCATGCTGAACATAAATCCTGTTATCGCAACAAAAACAGCATACGGCATATTTGCAATAATTAAATTCCTCAACTCTATGTTTGACACTGCGGCGGCCAGCAATAACCCGGGATAAAGCGGAAGGATATACTCCCAGGGATGCCTGAACCAGTAATTTACAAATGCCTTTTCTTCCTGCGACATATTCATGCCTTTTGCAGATTCCTCAACCATAGGCGCTGAAAAATACGCGCCTCCCACAGACGGCAGAAGCCCTATCAGCAGAGGCATTGAGACCACAACTGCCTTTTTTCTCCTTAACAGCAGCCGCGACGCCGTCATCATATCCGACAGCACATCCTTCTCTCTGAGTATTAATTCAAAAATCCTTATAAGGGTGAGGGCCAGAGCAAGTTTGATTGTAACCTTATCAAGAAATGCAGCCTTTACCGCAGACGCCATTGACACCGGGGGCATGAGATATAAAAGCGCCAGAGCTCCGGAGGCGGCCAGCAGGACATACCCTATGTTCATTTTCTTTCTTAAAAGAATGAGTATAAGGACAAAGACAGCGGAGATTTTAAGTATATCCGACACGTTAAAGGCGCTTTCCGGCAAGTTCCATCAGCCCAAAAATCTTAAGGTCAATTTGATTGCCGTCTTTCTTAAAGGAAGATAATCTGTCGTATAGCTCATTCGCCGGAATCCGAAAAACTTCTATATCCTCTGCTTCGTCATTTTGCTGCTTCCCTTTAAATTCCAATCCTTTTGCAAGATACGCGGTGAGTATCTCTCCGGATGCGCCTGCTGATATCGGCCCCTCTGCAAGAAAAATCATTTCCTTCGCGGAATATCCTGTTTCTTCAAGAAGCTCTCTCCTGGCGGCGTCTTCAAGGGATTCGCCTTTGTCGTTAAGCCCTGCCGGAAACTCTATCACATAGCTGTTCACCGCAGGCCTGAACTGTCTTATTATGAGAACCTCGCCTTCCGGGGAAACCGGCACAATCACAACAATGCCGCTGCAGTTTACCCTTTCAAATGTCTCCCAGCTTCTCAGGACGCCTGCTGAATCTCTGTATACAATGCCCACGCTCTTTAAAAAATTCCCCTGCCATAACGTCTTCTTCTCTATAATCTCGGCCATCTTTCCCCTTTACAAAGGTTTTTGTTATCTTCAGGATTTTACAATAATATGGAGGGTTGCGATTATTCTTGACTCAACATTAACCATAAGAATAAAATCATGGTGGGCAGTCGCAGAATCGAACTGCGGACACGAGGCTTTTCAGGCCTCTGCTCTACCGACTGAGCTAACTGCCCGTGTGATTAAGTTTAGAGTTAAAAGTTGCAAGTTTATAAGTTAAACCTTAAATGCAACCTTGCTCAGTTCACTTTTAAGTTTTAACTTTACACTTTTAAGTTTTTTATTGTCAAGGCATGAGAACTTTTATAGCAAAGAAACTCCATACTTACGGGCCCTCTATGCTTTCAGGGACTCTTCTCCTGTTTTGTTTTCCGACCTTTGATTTTTTCTTCCTTGCATGGATTGCGCTTACGCCCTTTTTAATTTCACTCATGGATAAAAAGCCGTCAGAGGCATTTCGCGCGGGGTTTTATCTCGGCATCCCCTATTTTTTTGGCACGCTGTACTGGATATATCATTCAATAAACCACTATGGCGGCGTCCCTATAATCCCAAGCCTTGCTCTCGTCTTTCTCCTATGCCTGTATCTAAGCCTCTATACCGGAGTCTTTGCGGCGCTTTTTGCATGGAAGATTGCAACTACCCGCCTGCCCGCGCTTTTTATAGCGCCGGTCTTATGGGTAACCCTTGAGTTCCTGCGTTCCTATGCCTTAACCGGATTTCCATGGTCAAGTCTTGGATATTCCCAGTATCTGTTTTTACCTGTAATACAGTTTGCCGACGTTACGGGGATTTACGGAGTATCTTTTCTAATTGTAGCTGTAAACGGAGCTATTGCTGATTTTTTCATAATCAAAAAACGTCTTCGCTCCATGCCCCTTTTCCCACTTTCCCATACAGTAATCGGATTCTCCCTGCTTTTTGTTTTTATTGCCGCTGTATTTTTCTATGGATTCCGGCGTTTAGATGAAGCCCCTGTCGGCAAGACTGTCAGGGTAAGCGTTATTCAGGGGAATATAGAGCAGGATAGAAAATGGGACTTGGCTTATCAGCGTGAAGTCTTCAATACATACAAGGACATAACGCAGGCAGCCGCTGTCCTTTCTCCTGCATTAATTGTTTGGCCGGAAACCGCGGCGCCTTTTTATTTTAATTCCGACAGGGCCTTTACTCAGGAACTTATAAGCTTTCAGCAGACCTTGAATACTTATCTTTTATTCGGCAGCGTCCTCGTTAGAGAATCTGCTGATGGAGACAGCGCCGACAGTAAAAATCTTCTGACAAACAGCGCTATCCTCCTTGCGCCAGATGGAAAACCTTCGTTAATTTATGATAAAATACATTTAGTCCCATTCGGTGAATATGTCCCCTTTAGAAAAGTTCTGTTTTTCTTGGACAAGCTTGTTTCGGGTATAGGGGATTATGCGCCGGGGGAACACCAACTCAGGGGTGAAACGCCATACGGGAGTTTCGGCGTATTTATCTGTTATGAGGTTGTTTTCCCGGGACTGGTAAGAAAAACGTACTCGCACGGCGGGGATTTTATGGTAACCATAACCAATGACGCCTGGTTTGGAACAACATCGGGGCCCTATCAGCATTTCAGCGTGGCTGTGTTCCGAGCTGTTGAAAACAGAAAGCCGGTAATCAGGGCCGCGAATACGGGAATTTCAGGTTTTATTGACAGCAGGGGGAAAATACTGGGGAAAACATCCCTGTTTCAGAGAACATCTATGACAATGGATATAGTGACTGACGCCAGGAGGAGTTTTTACTCACGCTACGGCGACCTGTTTTCGTATCTGTGTATTGTTATAACAGTTTTATTATTAATAAATGTATCCCGGAGGCAATATGGCAGCGCAGTCAGAACTTAAAGAAGAGCTTTCAGCCTTAAGCGCAAAGATAGAAGCCCTTAGAGGGTATCTTTGATGTCCCAAAACTTAAACAGGAAATAGAAGATATAGACAAAGAACTCTCCCTATCTTCTTCGTGGGATTCTCCGCGCAAAATGCATGAACTCCATAAGAAAAAGGCGTACATAGCAGACATAGTTTTCCCCTTTGAAGCGCTGTCGGACAAGGCAGATTACCTTGAGGAATCCATAAAAATATTGGACGAGGAAGAAGGAGCGGTCTTTCTTCAGGAGATTCAAGAAGAGATTACAGGTCTGCGCACGCAGATAGATGAACTGGAAATGCGGCACCTGCTGTCCGAAGAGCTGGACAAGAACAATGCAATTGTGTCTATTCATCCCGGCGCAGGCGGCACTGAAAGTCAGGACTGGGCCCAGATGCTATTGCGTATGTACCTGCGCTGGGCGGAAAAACATAATCTTAAGACTCAGGTTGTAGACCTCCTGCCCGGAGAAGAGGCAGGTATAAAGAGCGCAACATTTACAGTCAGCGGCCCTTATTCTTACGGCTTTCTCAAAGCCGAGGCTGGAGTCCACAGGCTTGTTAGAATATCACCCTATGATGCAAATAAAAGAAGGCATACTTCTTTTGCCGCAGTTATTGTTTATCCGGAAATAGAAGATGATATAACTATAGAAATAAAAGCAGATGATTTAAAGATTGACACCTTCAGGGCGTCCGGCGCAGGCGGACAGCATGTGAACAAAACATCCTCTGCTGTCAGAATAACCCATATACCCACAGGTATAGTCATTTCCTGCCAGAATGAACGCTCACAGTATAAAAATAAAGAAATAGCTCTGAAGATACTTAAATCACGTCTTTATGACCTCTCACTTAAGAGACAAAAAAATAAAATGGAAAATATTATTGGAGATAAGAAAGGGATAGCATGGGGAAGCCAGATACGGTCTTATGTTCTTCAACCTTATAGGCTTGTCAAGGACCACAGAACCTCTATTGAGATTGGGAATGTGGATTCAGTCCTTGATGGAGACATAGATAAATTTATACAGGCATTTTTAGAAAAGAGAATAAAGAATCCGTAAGCTCTACTTCTTCTTATATATATAATCTTTTTAGTAGTAGAGGTAGAGGATGTTAGTAAGTATAAATATGTATAAACCTGCTTTTTTAAAAGAGTTTTTATTGTTTATAAAATATGTAGAAAGGCGGCAATATATTTAACAAGAGAAGACGACAGAAAAAAAGAACAAAATATTAACAATAAAACTAACAGTTTTCTTGCTTGTAGTTTAAGAGATGCGATATAATAATGCGCCTCCCATAGGGAATTACTAACGCTTGTTGATAAACTGTTAATAACTTTGAGGGTTGGGGAATGACTTTAGAAGAGATTTGGGGGAAAAGCCTTTTAAAAATAGAAGAAAAAATCGGAACCAATATATTTGAATTGTGGATTAAGCCTATAAGGCCTGTCCAGCTCAAAGAGCAGCAGTTCACATTAGAGGTGCCGAACAGATTTTTTAAAGAATGGATAGAGGATTATTATCCAACCCTCATAAATGAAACACTGGAAGGAATACTTGGCCGCGCCGTAACATTAAAATATAGGATTGCCGAAAAACAAGTGGCAGAGATAAAGCGGATAGAAGCCAAGTTAGAAAGCAGAAAAACGCGGCTTGCAAATAGAGGAATATACCTTAACCCAAAATATACCTTTGAAAACTTTATAACCGGACAGAGCAATCAATTTGCCCAGGCCGCGGCAAAGGCAGTGGCAGAAGCGCCCGGAAGGGTTTACAATCCGTTATTCATTTATGGGGGTGTTGGCTTGGGGAAAACGCATCTAATCAGCGCAATAGGCAACAGCGTCATAGACAGCAAGCAAGACTGTAATATGCTTTATGTGCCGTCAGAGCAGTTTACGAACGAGGTGGTATCGGCAGTGCGGCACGGAAAAACAGAAGAGTTAAAAAAGAAATACAGGAATGTGGACCTGCTCCTTATAGACGATATCCAGTTTGTAGAAAATAAGATGGCAACACAGGAGGAGTTGTTTTATACTATTAATACCCTTTACGAAAAGCAGAAACAGATAGTCATTTCCAGCGACAGGCCCCCAAAGGAGATAAAGACTATCACAGACAGGCTCAGGTCCCGCTTCAGTATGGGACTTATCGCTGATATACAACCGCCGGAATATGAAACAAGGGTGGCAATAATACATAAAAAAGCAGCAATGGAAAGGCTAAACCTGAAAGACGACGTTATAAATTTTATTGCGGCAAAAGTAAAGACAAACGTCAGGGAACTGGAAGGCTGCCTTATCAGGCTCGGGGCGCAGGCGGCCCTTACGGGAAGCCCGATAGATGTGGAGATGGCAAAGGCGGTTTTAAAGGATTTTATTCAGGATGAAAAGCCGGTAACAACAGAGCAGATACTAAAAACAGTCTGCGAATATTTCGGCTTAAAAATGCAGGATATAAAAGCGAGGAAGCGGACCAAGGAGATAGCGCTGCCCCGGCAGATAGCGATGTATCTGAGCAAGCAGCTTACAGGGTGCTCGCTCAACGATATCGGCAAGGGCATGGGAGGCAAGGACCATGCAACGGTAATATACGCCTGCAAGCAGGTAGAAGACAGAAAGGCAAAAGACGAGAATTTTAACAGGATGGTAGAAACCCTGTTGCGTAAAATAAAACCTTAAGGAGGGGTTATGAAGCTGAGTGTTTCAAAAGAGGAACTGCAGGAAAAGCTTTCAAACATCCAGAATATTGTAGAAAAGAGGAATACGATGCCTGTGCTGAGCCACTTCCTTTTAGACGCCGGAAAAAAGAAGGCATACATTATTGCCACTGACCTTGAGACGGCAATAAAAGAACCGATTCAAGTAAAAGTTGAAAAAGAAGGGAAACTCTGCATCCCGGCGCGGAAGATGTTTGAGATAGTGAAAGAGGTGGACGGAGACATCACTATGGAGTCCGAAGACGGACAGTGGCTCAAAGTGAATGCGGGACGGAGCAAATTCAGGCTTGCCTGCCTCTCAGCAGACGAATTTCCCGCCTGGCCCGGGATGGAAAATATAGAAGAAGCTCAGATAGCTACAAAAAACCTGGTGGAGATGATAGAAAAGAGTCTTTATGCCGCAGGAGAGAGCGATACCAGATATACCCTGAACGGACTGCTCTTTCATGCAAAAAAAGACAGCGGTGAAATGACTGTTGTCGGCACAGACGGCCATAGACTGTCATGCATAAGCAGGAAGATAAACACTCCGTTAAAAGAAGAGAAAAAAGTGATTATCCCTCGGAAGGCGGCGGCGGAAATCAGAAGATTTCTTGACAGAGATACCGAGAACATTACGGTTATCATAGGCAAAAGCCATGTAATGTTTAAGATAGAGGAAGTGGAGTTTCTAACAAGGCTGATAGAAGGGACATACCCGAACTATGAACAGGTAATCCCCTCAGGCAATGAAAAGAAAGTCATAATAAGCAGAGATGAATTTATAAAAGCGCTGAGAAGGGTCTCCGTAATGAGCAGGGAAAAGAGCAATGCCATCAAGGTGGATATTGAAGATGGAGCGCTTGTCCTTTCTGCCTCAAACCCGGACCTCGGCGAGGCAAAAGACGAGGTGAAGGTTGAATATAAAGGGGAAGCGCTTTCCCTTGGATTTAATGCAAGGTATCTGATAGACGCTTTGAATGCCATGAGCGGAGAAAAGGTTGTCTTTGAACTTCAGGATCCGTTAAGCCCGACCCTCTTAACAGAAGAAAAGGATGCGAGCTATAGATGTGTGATAATGCCGATGAGAGTATAAAAAAGGGTTTAGGGGTCAGGGATTAGTTGTTAGCGAAGGCTTTTTTACCAATCCCAAAACCCTAATCCCCAACAACCATAAGAGAGAGGAATTAATGGAAGAAAAAGAACAGATAAATAACGATGTAGAGTCCTATGGCGCATCGGACATAAAGATATTGAAAGGCCTCAGCGCTGTAAGAAAAAGGCCTGCGATGTACATAGGCTCAACAGGCCCCGAGGGACTGCATCATCTTGTATATGAGGTTGTGGATAACAGCGTTGATGAATCCCTGGCCGGTTTTTGTAAAAATATAGAGGTAACACTCCACCACGACGGAAGCTGCACTGTGATAGATGACGGAAGGGGCATACCTACAGACCGGCATCCCAGAGATCCGGAAGGAAGGACAGCGGCGGAGATTGCGCTTACAGAGCTTCATGCAGGAGGGAAATTTGAGGCAAAGGCATACAAGATATCAGGAGGACTTCACGGCGTCGGAGTCTCTGTTGTAAACGCCCTGTCTGAATGGCTTGAGGTTGAGATAAAGCAAAACGGAAAGGTGTTTCAGCAGCATTTTGACAGGGGGAAACCTTCAGGCCCTCTTGCTCTTGTCGGGAAGACAAAAAGCAGAGGGACGAAGATTACGTTTAAGCCAGACGCCGAGATATTTGAAGAGACAACTGAATTCAGCTATGATGTTCTTTCCCAGAGGTTAAGAGAGATGGCGTTTCTTAACAACGGGCTTAAGATTTCCATATATGATGAAAGCACAGACAAAAAACAGGAGTTCCATTATGAAGGAGGAATTATTTCCTTTGTTGAACTTCTGAATAAAAACAAAACTCCGCTTCATCCCAAACCTGTATATATATCAGGAGAAAAAGATGGAATTATCGCAGAGATTGCGCTTCAGTACAATGACAGCTATGCAGAAAACATCTTCACATTTGCAAATAATATAAACACAAAAGAAGGCGGAACGCATCTCATAGGATTCAAATCCGCCCTCACCAGAACAGCCAACAGCTATGCCGCATCCTCGGGGCTTTTGAAGAACGGCAAAGAAGGGCTCTCAGGAGATGATATAAGAGAGGGGCTTACTGCGGTTATAAGCGTTAAGCTGCCCAATCCCCAGTTTGAAGGCCAGACAAAGATGAAGCTCGGGAACAGCGAGGTAAAAGGAATAATAGAGTCAATAGTCAATGACACGCTCGGCGCCTATTTTGAGGAAAACCCCTCTGTCGCTAAGAAGATTATTGAAAAGGCTGTGCAGGCGGCAAGGGTAAGAGATGCGGCAAGAAAGGCGAGGGAACTTGCAAGGAGAAAAGGGATTCTTGACGACACAGGACTGCCCGGAAAACTTGCGGACTGCTCTGAAAAAGACCCGGCCTTATCCGAGATATTTATTGTTGAGGGAGACTCTGCAGGCGGCTCTGCCAAGCAAGGACGCGACAGGCGCGCTCAGGCTATACTGCCTCTCAGAGGAAAGATACTGAATGTTGAAAAGGCTCGGTTTGACAAGATGCTTGCCTCCGAAGAAATAAAAATTCTCATAACAGCGCTTGGGACCAGCATTGATACAGAATTTGACATATCAAAAATCCGCTATCACAAGGTAATCCTGATGACAGACGCTGATGTTGACGGCGCGCATATAAGGACGCTCCTGCTCACGTTTTTTTACAGGCAGATGCCGCAGGTTATAGAAAACGGCTATCTTTACATTGCACAGCCGCCCCTGTTTAAGGTCAAGAAAGGAAGGGCAGAAAAATATATCCAGAACGAGACAGAGATGCAGAACATGCTCTTTGAGCTTGCCGCAGACGACCTCGCTGTTCCAATAAAAGGGCAGATTGTAAAAGGGAAGGCGCTAATCTCCCATCTAAAAAGACTTTCCAGGTTTGAGCGGCTGATGGAATGGTTCAGCAGAAGGAGAAAAGACACGGATGTTTTAAAGATTATCTTAAATGCTGGGATAAATAAAGAGACGCTGAAAGACCAAAGGGCGGTTGAAAAACTTTTAGCTGTGATAGAGAAAATGCCTGACATTGCCATAGGCGAAATTAATCCTGACGAAGAACATCAGGCATACAGCGTTGAGATAAGAAGGCATAACAAGAAAGTCCTGATAGACATGAATTTCCTGATGTCCCCTGAATTCAAAGAGCTTGAAAACAGCTACAGCATTATAAAAGATATTGGCGAGCCGCCGTATAGGGCAGAGACCAAAGAAAGTATAAAAGAGCTTGGTTCAAGCTCAGAGCTTCTGGACTATGTGTTCAGCGTTGCCAAAAAAGGACTCACGATTCAGAGATACAAAGGACTTGGAGAAATGAACCCGACACAGCTCTGGGACACAACAATGGACGCCGAGAAAAGGACGCTCCTTCAGGTAAAGATAGAAGACACGGTGCAGGCAGATGAGATATTCACTATCCTCATGGGCGACCAGGTAGAGCCGCGCAAGGATTTCATTACAAAGCACGCCTTAGAGGCGAGGAATATAGATATATAACTTGTTGTGTGTAAGATAACTGATATGGAGAAAGCATATGAGAAAATCCTTAGTTTTAGGTGATATTACGGATTCCGAATTAGAGGAATTTAACACTGCCACTGAAACCATGAGGCGGAATAGACGCAGTTCTGCCGGCACGGAAGATGTTGATAGTTATTTGCAATTTCTTGAAGAGCGACAGGCGCTGTTTAACACACCTCAAAGAATTCACAGAAAGTGCCCTATAGAAAAGAGCCATATTCTATAATAGGATTACTCACAGTACCAAACATTTTTAAGGAGACGCTATAACTGAATGTTTCAATTGGTAATTAACGAACAAGCTCATGGGAGCGTGGCGGTTTAGCGCGATTCCATGTAGCGCCTTGGTACTCATTTACGTCCTATCTTTTCTTTTTAAACGGTCGCTGTTGTCCCTTCTCAAAATTTTAGTTATACCTCTTATGCTTGCTATATTTGAATATCAAGCAAATTCTTGTTTCGTTCCTGCTGAACGGTTAGCTTTTTGTCAGAAGAAGCGAATCGTTTGTATCCCTTAGCCTCTCGGCAAGTGTCACAGCAAGGGATTTATATATCTTATTTGCCATGTCTTTATCCTCTTTCATCAATCTTTCAAGCGCGCTTACCGGCACCTTTAACAAAGTGCAATCCGCGTTTGCAACAACCGTCGCAGACCTCAGCCCCTTATCCACGAAGGATACCTCGCCGACAGGATGTCCCACGCCGATGGATGCAATCTTCCTGCCCTGCCTTATTACGCTTACAGAGCCTTCCTTTACAAAGAATATTGAATCGCAGGCGGTTCCTTCCTTCACAACGTCCTGCCCCTTCTCAAAGTTAACCCTCCTGACCAGCTTGCTTATCTTTACGACATCAAGCGTCGCAAGCCCCTTAAATAAATTGAGATTCTTAAGCAGCCTTATGTCTTCCATGTCTCCTCCTTTTTTATGCTGTCAAAAGACTTCATATCCTTAAAACTCCTATACAGATGACATCATATTCTTTTATTTTTTTGTCTTCAGATCTGTGCCTGTTTCAGAGAATTCAGCATGGTTTTTGATATCTTTACCAGTCCCTTTTTCTTTGAGCACAACGCCGCGAGTCTTGGAACCGATGTCTTTGGGCTTTGTTACAATCCGAAAAATGCCGCCTTCAGCCTTGAGATTAATATCACCAAGCGGCGAAGTGCCTGCATAGACTATTACGCTCTCATCGCCATACGGCGGGTCTACCTCAAGCTCAAACCTATCTTTGCCGGACGGGATTTCATAGACAACCCCGCCATTAAAGTAATTATCATCCCTGTATGGATTCGGAAGCAGCTGATGAAGATGTTTTGAAGCGTCTTTATATACCACCCTTGCATAGAATGGTTTATTGCCTTTGATATATATTTTTATCTGCTCGCCGGTCTTGTATTCTTTTTTGTCCGTCCAGATTTGAACATTTAAAGGCGCAGACGGGTCATCAATCGTTTCCTGAGAGGTTTTTTTCATCGCTTTTTCATCGGGTATAACATTTGCCCTTATCTTTATTTTGTAGCACTTGCCCAATGACGGGTCAGTATACCAGCCTTTTTCAATTTCCTTGTCAACCACAACTGTGGCGCTGTTATAAGCCGCTATAATGTCATTAGCCAACTGCGCGTCTTTTAACTTTGTCTCGCCCTTGATATAAGTGGATGCATTCTTTGACGCTTTATCCTTTGCATCAGCTATTGCAGCGCGCTCTGTATCCTTCATTGACTTGTCCTCTCCCATGCAGGCGTAGCCGTCTGATTCTAAAATCGTGGACTGCGCGGCATAAAGATTAGGGATTAGGAATAAACTCAAAATTACGGAAATAAATATTTTTATCATAAATCCTCTCTCTTTAACCCTCCTCGTCTTCCCCTTAATTTAGGAAGAATAGGCAGGGTTATCAAAATCTTAAAGACTACATGCCTATAGAGTCAAGGTAAAATTACCCACGCGCAAAATTACCTAAAAAGTCAGGGCATTACCGGCCGTGTGTTGCTCCATAGCCTTTATCTGATATAATACGATACAATATGAAGAGAAAAATCTATACCTTCATGCTGTCGGATAAAGATAGAAAAAGGCATGAACACATGGCTGAGAAAGGAAAAGTTTTTGGGTTTGTCGTTCAGTATGAAATTCTATATGATAATAAATGGATGCCTGTAATCAGATATGATACAGCACATGGTTATGCTCATAAAGACCTGACAAACCCGGATGGAAGTTCGGAAAAAATATTTATTGGCATAACCGATTTTAATGAGGCATTGCTTATGGCTGATAAAGACATCAATGAAAATTGGGGAAGATATAAAGAGAGATATTTCAGGAGGATAAAAAAATGACAAGAGAAGAAGTATTCAAAAAAAATCAGCAGCTTTCTACGGAATTTGAATTATATCTTCTTGAACACCCTGAGATAGAAGATAATATCCCTGATAACGCCATGATTGTTTTGGTGCCTGACTATGACAAGGAACTTGCAGAGAAGAATATAGAACTTGCCGCGTCAAATAAAGAACCCGGTCAGGCAGTCGTTTATGTAAGAGTTGAAAAACTCAGGGCTTCAAGGATTGAAGGGCTGACACTTCAGGTAGCATAGGTAAATTTACCGGTCAAAACCGGTCGCTGTCCCTATTTATGCTCCTTTGCCCTTTTACGCAATATACCGCACTGCTAAGTGCCTTTTTGGAAGAGAGGCTTCAAAAAGCCTGATTGAATCTTGGATGTCAATATGCGACATCTCAATCCATAATTGTCCGCATGTTTTGCGTGTCCGAGCCAGCTTTGAACAGATGCGTTTAATTTTTCGAATGTAATAAGGCTCTTTTTGTAAAGCAGTCTCATATGTTTCAGCTTTCTGATAAATAACATGCTGTTGTCTTTTCTGAGAAGTCTGAGGTGGCCTAGTTTGTTTAGACAGCCTAAAGCAGTTTTTAAGTGATAAGCTGCTCCGCCTCATACCGCTACCTGTGCCCTCTCAAGTAACTGTCTCTTCCATTCCGTGATCTGATTGGGATGCACCTGAAACCTCTCTGCCAGCTCTACTATGGTTTGTCCTTCCTTCAGTGCCTCCACCGCTGCCTTTGCCTTAAATAATGCGCTGTGGTTCCTTCTGGGTCTCTTTGCCATCG
>Ga0210058_1000154_pt1 | contig 67428 bp, 70 predicted proteins | sample CryGeymeta201511_FD_183979 | JGI IMG/M metagenome (GOLD analysis project Ga0210058, IMG submission 183979) | Groundwater microbial communities from Crystal Geyser aquifers in Utah, USA - Crystal Geyser metaG 2015-11 (SPAdes) (version 2) | ecosystem: Environmental > Aquatic > Deep subsurface >...
ATCTCTGAAGGAAGGCTTGATCACGAGATTTCAATCAAGACACGAGATGAGATTGCAGATCTGGCCCAGGCTTTTCAGCGGATGCTCGGGAATTTACGCACCTATCGTCATCAGGTTGAAGAACGCACCGCCGAACTGACCGAAGCCAACGAATTGATGAAACAGGAAATCGGCGAGCGCAGGAGGACCGAAGAGGCCCTGGCCGCAGAAAAAGAACGCCTCGCCGTAACACTGCGCAACATCGGCGACGGCGTCATTACGACGGATATCCAGGGCAGGGTGTTCCTGATGAACAGATCGGCCGAAGAACTCACCGGCTGGAGCCACGAAGAGGGTTGTAGGAAATATATTAACGAAGTGTTTTATATCATAGATGCCGACACACGCAGGCGGTGCGAAGATCCTGTGGATACGGCCTTGAATTTTGGTTTGAAACGGGAGCTTCCTGGTCAAGTGATTCTTATTTCCAAAAACGGGACAGAAAGAATAATCGACAAGACTGCCGCCCCAATTCGTGATAAAGAAAACAACATCATCGGAGTGGTTCTGGCTTTTCATGACGTGACCGAACAGAGGAAGATGCAGGAAGAGCTTCTCAGGACCCAGAAACTTGAATCCGTAGGCCTCCTTGCAGGGGGCATCGCCCATGACTTCAACAACCTGCTGACCGCCATTCTGGGTAATGTCAATCTTGCAAAGGTATTTGCAGAAAAGGGAGAAAACGTTATTGAACTTCTGACAGAGGCGGAAAATGCGTCTCTTCGGGCCAAGGATCTAACCCAGCAATTGCTGACCTTCTCCAGGGGCGGAGCGCCGGTTAAGAAGGCCGCCTCGATCTCTGACTTGATCAGGGATACAACGAGATTTGTTCTGAGGGGATCCAATGTGCGTTGTGTGTTTTCTATTCCGGAAGACCTCTATCCTGTCTGTGTCGATGAGGGGCAGATCAGTCAGGTGATCAACAACCTGATTATTAATGCAGACCAGGCCATGCCCGAAGGAGGGGAAATCTCGGTGCGTGCTGAAAATACCTCGGTCAAGCCTGGAGATGCCCTTCCCTTGAAAGCGGGCGAGTATGTCAAGATCACCATTAAAGACCAGGGTTGCGGCATTCCGGAAAAACATCTTGCAAAGATATACGACCCCTATTTTACCACCAAACAGAAGGGGAACGGTCTCGGTCTCGCCACGGTCCATTCCATCGTCAAGAAACACGACGGCTATATCGGAGTGGAATCGGGACCCGATGTGGGGGCCACCTTTTACTTCTATCTCCCTGCATCTCCGGATGACAAAATCTTAACAAAAAAGAAAGAGGCAGGAGTTCTCATGAACGGGGGAGGAAAAATTCTTGTCATGGATGACGAAGAGATCGTCAGGAAGGTTGCGGGAGCGATGTTAGGCCGAATAGGCTATGAGGTTTCCTTTGCCAAGGATGGCAGAGAAGCGATTGAATCGTATCAAGCTCTCATGGGAACCGGGCAGGCCTTCGATGTGGTCATCATGGACTTGACCATTCCAGGAGGGATGGGAGGGAAAGAGACGATAAAGAAACTCCTGGAGATAGACCCTCAAGTGAAAGCCATTGTCTCAAGCGGATATTCAAATGATCCGGTCATGGCGGATTTCAGGAATTACGGCTTTAGTGATGTGATCGTAAAACCTTATGAGGTAAAAGAAGTCGGTGAGGTATTACATAGAGTGCTGGGCGGGGGAGATCGCTGATCAATCCATAGCGATCACAGGGTATTCCACCCTTGCCCGCCCTTCAACATCTCCTTACCTTCCCAAAATCCTGCTCTGCATATTTTTCTTCAAAATATCCCGATTCTTCCTGTTTCACTGGTTTGAGCATGGTTTTGTCCCCATATTTAGTTCTGATTCTGTTGCGGTACAGCATGGCGTTTTGTTTGGCAACGGAGCTTATCTTGGGTCAAAACCCCCCTCTGGGGGGCTTCCTGATGCCACCCGCTCTGCGGGTGGAGAAATCACTGGCCCTATTCGTAAATACGGTGGCATTCGAGCCTGCCTGTGCCATGGCAGACAGGTGCCGTAGGGTGGCCGGATCAAAGTTGCGCTTCTTGCGGTGTACCAGAGGGGGACGCCTCAGTCGCGCGCGGAGATGAGACCACCCTACGACCCTCTACCGGTAAACCGAGTACAAGCCGGTACGTCACCCTATTTACGAACAGGACCACTTAGGAAGAAGTTGTGGAAGATCCTGAAGCGGAAATCCGATTAGGATAAAAAAAACTCCGCGGCTGACCGCGGAGCTTTAGGTTCATCCATGCATGCGCATGATGGCATTACATCTTGGAAACTTTTACGGCTTGAGGCCCTTTGGTTCCCTGAGTCACATCGAAACGAACCCTCTGGCCTTCTGCAAGGCTCTTGAATCCTTCATCCTGAATCTCAGAAAAATGCACGAATACATCCGGACCACCGTCCTGAGAGATGAAGCCGAAACCCTTGCCGTCGTTGAACCATTTTACTGTGCCTTCTGCCATTTTGTTGCTCCTTCTGTTTCATTTGAAACCATTGTTTGAACGTGCAGTTTAACCGGTTCCCGGATAATAAAAAACCGCCCAGATCTAAAAGTCTGTGCGGTCTATTTTTTACTATTCATTTGCCATAATTAATCTGCACAACCTAGATATACATCCATATTTAACCACAGGCATATTTGAATGTCAAGAACTATTTACATATATCCATAAGGCAGTTGAAATATATCGGGAGTTACGATAAATTATTCTTAAAGAATTTTCATAAAAACAGCCGAAGGGACATGGAGGTTATGCCTATGGAAATTCCCCTGAAGATCACTTTTCGAAACGTCGATCCATCCGAGGCCGTGGAGGCCAAGATCCGGGAGCGGGCCAAGAAGCTGGAGCGGTTCAACAATGACATCATCAGCTGCCGGGTGGTCGTCGAAGCGCCGCACAAGCGCCGGCATAAGGGTATCCTCTACAACGTCAAGATCGACATGACCCTCCGGGACGGAGAACTCGTCATCAACCGGTTGCCGGAGAAGAACAGGGCACGGGAGGATGTCTACGTCGCCATGAAGGAAGCCTTCGATGCAGCCTGCCGCAAGCTGGAGGATTACGTCAGGCGGCGGAGGGGGGATGTGAAGGTCCACGAGACAGCTCCCTCCGGGAGGATTTCGGCGCTGTTTCCTGAAGAAGACTACGGGAGGATCGAGACGCCGGACGGCAGGGATATTTATTTCCACAGGAACAGCGTCATGAACGAGGATTTCGACCGGCTGGAAATCGGCGCCGAGGTCCGGTTTGAAGAAGAATCCGGGGAGTCCGGCCCCCAGGCCGCTACGGTGCAGGTCGAGGGCAAGCATCATGTCTTAAGTCAGGCTCGGCTATGACTCCATGGTCCGTCTATTTGGTGCGGTGTAGAGATGGAACTCTGTACACAGGGATCTCGACGGACGTATCCCGACGTTTTGCAGAACATGATCGGAACGATGACAAGGGCGCAAAATACCTACGGGGGAGAGGCCCGCTGCAGTTGGTGTTTCGGAAGGTGATCGGCGCCAGGGGCCTTGCGCTGAGAGTCGAAGACAAAATCAAGAAACTGCCGAAGAGACGCAAAGAAGAACTGATCGAGCAGGATGACATCATCGAACAGATTATCTCACGGGCCGTCAAGGGGACTTCCCGGAGGATGAGTTTGCCTTGAAAATGCATGCGAGTGTACGCTTGACAGCGTTGTTCGATTTAAAATGAACATCGACAGGATCAATGAACGGAACAGGAGATGCAGGGGTCATAGGCCCGCACCAGCATTTCACACAGCCTGGTGATATCCGGGCTCTCCGTGCCTTTCCCGGTTTCCTGCGCCACAAGCGCATTCAGGTCATAATGGATGTTGGCGTTGTTCTGCGTGGTCGGGATGATGCAGTTCGCTTTGGTGATCAATCCCTTGTCGTCGATCACGTAGTGGTGAAAGAGGATTCCTCTCGGGACCTCCACGGCGCCCACCCCTTCGCCTGAACGGACTTCATAATCGGTGCGGATCTCATCCATGCTGCCGTCAAGGAGTTCATTGATGATCTCGATGGAGTCCTCCATCACATGGAAGCACTCGGCGAGTTGAGCTGCATTTTGCATGAAAGGATTGTGGCTGACCGGCTCCAGGCCCAATGCATGGGCGATATCCTTTGCTTGATCACGGAGAAACAGATGGTTGTTATTGATCCGGGCCAGGGCGCCCACAGCAAAGGAGTCTCTGCTCAGCTTCGTGAATTTGGACGTGGAAAAATCCACTTTGTACTCATTGGTCATGGCCAGATAGTCCCTTTCGCCCTTGATCACGCCGTCGGATGAGATGAGATCACCGCCGATCCAGGGATATTTATTGTCCCCTTTCAGCGAAACGAACTCGGTTTCCCTTGTAAAGTCCGGGATGGTGACCGTCTTGAAGAATTCAAATCCGGCCATCGCGTCTTCCATTCTTTGCTCTATGGCCTTTCGCAGATCCATCAACCGGGCCTTTTCCGGGGCCTTGCTCACGCCCCCCACGACCAGGCTGACAGGATGCGTGGTGCGGCCGGCGATCAGGTCGCACAGGGTGTTGGCCATGCCCCTGAGCCGGATCACCCCGGCCATCAGTTCGGGATGGGATTCCATGAGCGGCGCCACGCTCCCGGCATTCAAAAAATCCGGGGCCGCCAGAAAGAAGAGATGGAGAAAGTGGCTCTGCAGGGTCTCCCCATGCTTTGCCAGAAGCCTCAGCTTCAAAGCGGTTTTGGGAATTGTGATCCCCATGGCCTGTTCCACGGCCCTCAGGCTGGCAAGGGTATGACCGATGGAACAGATCCCGCAGATACGCGAGGTGAGGACCGGGGCGTCATTGTGCGATACCCCCCGGAGCATGGCTTCAAAGAACCGGGGTGTTTCAACCACCTCCCATCTGGCCTGCACAAGCGCTCCGTCTTTGACCTCGATATGGATATTGCCATGGCCTTCAACACGGGTTAAATGGCGGACATCCACATTCATATTTACTTTCATATCTCACACCCCTCTCTTGGCATTGAAGGAGTGGACCCTCTCCTGTATCGGAGAAACCACATGGCCGGTCCTGATTCCGTCCAGCCCATTGAAGAAAGCGATTTTGTCTTCAATCTCTGAACGGGGATAGCCTTTCTTCAGCATGGTTTCCATAAACGAATCATAATTGGCATCTTCTGCCGGCCCGCGGCATCCCCGGCAGCCGACCTTGCCGGCGATGCATACGGCGCCGCAGCCGGCGAGCGTCAGCGGGCCGAGGCAGATCGTCCCGAAATCGAACATGCAGATATTCATCTTCTGCCTGCACTCCACGCAGACCGGATACTTGGGGATCCTGATTTCCGAACCGGTCACCAGGGCGATGACGATTTTTTCCACCTCGGTCTTGGAAACAGGGCATCCGGGAATCTCAAGGTCCACAGGCACGACCTCCTTGACACTTTTCACCTCGCCCGTCTCCACCTCATGGTTGCCGTAGACTTCCCGAACCACATCGGAGATATCAAATCTCTCTCTTATTTTGTTGACGCCTCCGAAGCAGGCGCAGGACCCCAGGGCGACCAGGACCCCGGCATTGGCCCTGATCTGTTTGAGCCTCGTGATCTCATCCTCACGGGAAATGGAGCCTTCCACGAATGCGATGTCATAGTCGTCGCTTTGGTCGGAAGAGGCTTCTCTGAAATTGACCACCTCGATCAGGGAGAGAAAATCCGGGAGCGTCTCTTCCTTGTTCAGGAGCTGCAGTTCGCACCCCTCGCATCCCGTAAAATCAAAGACCCCGATTTTGGGTTTGGCTGTTTCAATGCCGAGATATTTCAAAGCGGTCCTCCTTAAATGGCCTCTCTGAGGTTCATCACGGACCAGTAATCAAAGACCGGCCCGTCCACGCACGTAAAGGTCGAACCCACCATGCACCGGCAGCATTTCCCCATACCGCAGTGCATCCTTCGCTCCAGGGAGACGAACATCTGGTTCATGGGGACACCGAGGTCATCCATGTGATCGCAGACGAATTTAAACATGACCGGCGGGCCGCACACAATGGCATAGGTGCGTGACGGATCAATGGCGACATCCTGAAACAGGTCTGTGATCAGTCCGGTTTTCCCCGTCCAGTTCTTATCCGCTTTTTCCACCACCGTATGCATCTTGATGTGGCTGATTTTCACCCATTCTTCATACTGGTAGGTAAAGAGCATCTGCCAGGGCTCCTTGGCGCCGTAAAGGATATGCACGTCTTTGTATTCGGAGCGGTGTTCATTCACCCAGTATATGGGCGCTCTCAGCGGCGCGAGCCCAAGGCCGCCGGCGATCAGAAGAATATGGTGTCCTGCCATCTTCTCCATGGGGAAAGACGTGCCGAAAGGACCGCGAATGCCGACTTTCGACCCGATGACGGCCTTATGGAGGATCCGGGTGGTGCGTCCGGCTTTTCGTATGCACAACTCGATGAATTCCCTGTTGTTGGGAGAACTGGCTATGGAAATGGGAATCTCTCCGAAACCGGGGACTTCCACCATCACAAACTGACCGGCCCGGAAATTGAAGATCTCTCTTTCCACGGGGTCGAGTATTTTCAAATGAAAGAGCTTTTCCATGGGGGTCAGTTCGACAATGTTTGTGATCTCGCACTTGTATACCTGGTCCGTTTTCATCACAATCGATTTCCGATTGTATTGCGGCGGCTTCACCATGAACGGTTCAAGATTAATATCTTCTTTTCGGATCCTGTAGTTCATTCTCCGCTCTCCATTCTCAGATCGTTGATGACGTCTTTGGGATTGATCCCGGCCAGACAGGCTCTGCCGCACCGGTTGCAGCCCACACAGATCTGTGCATCTTCATTCTCTGCAAAGCCCCGGTAGTGGTGGTAGAATCTGTACTTCAGCCGGTCTTCTTTCAGGGGCCTGAAATTGTGTCCTCCGGCCACTTCTGAAAAGTCCACGATCGTGCAGGAATACTGGATACGATCCTTGCTGGAACTCTTGAGGTTCGGCTCGATCGACTCCTCCACGCCGTAGCAATAGCACGTGGGACAGACCATGGCGCAGGACCCGCAGTTGAGGCACTTATTTCCCCATTTCTTCCAGATATCAGATTTGAATTCAATATCCATGAGGGCGGGAAGGCCGGTGACCTCCACGTGGGTCTTGAATTTTTTCTTGAGATATTTGCGTCTCTGGATATATTGTCCATCATCGTTTTTCCCGGGGTCCCTGGTCTTGACATTCCTGAGAAAATTGAATGCCTTGGATGAGTTGATCGTGAGGTAGTACGCATCCCCGATATCCGTGCAGAAGAGGTTGAAACCGTGACGGACCCCATCCTGGTTCAGGGACTTGCAGAAACAGTCTTCCAGAGGTTCATGATCCATACCGATGATAAAGGTATTTTTTCTTCTCGCGATATAACTGGGTGAAGGGAAATTCCCCTTCATAAAGACCCGGTCCAGCTTGGCCAATCCGTTGATGTCGCAGGCGCGCACGCCCACGATCACCCTCGGATTCACGCGGTATTCAATCTGCTGCTGCCAATCATGATCGGTATAACGGAACCGGGAAAGTTCCTCCCTGAATGGAAGGAAAAAGGTTTTTATCGAATAGTTGATCACATCGTAATCAAGATCCATTTCATCAAAGGAATAAACCTGCCGGAACTGGTAAACCGGCCGGCCATTCTTGTCTTTGTCCACGGCCTTGGGCCCGATGGTCTGATTCTCTTCGATGAGACCGCTGATGAATTTCTTGAATTCCTTTTTCGTGATCACCTTATAGATCATAACTCTTCGCTCCTGCAATCGGCGGGGACAGGTCATGCCAGTGATCTCAAACGGATATTATCATATCATACGATAATTAACAAAATAAATTTTCTTGCATTTTGTCCTCCTATTCGATAATAATCAGTTACTAATAAAGAGCAGAAACGTCCCGATCCGGATCTGCATCCCGGTCAGGATCATTAGAACATTGGCTGCACGGTGTGTGTATCAGGAAGAGAGAACAATGTCCGTGAAAAACAGGCTTCTTCGATTACTGATCCTATCTGTTCTTATATCGGTCCTGCTGCCCGCATGTGCCGGGATCCGTATGCGGACACAGGCCCCTTACGTCAGTCTCTCGGATCTGCAGGTCCGAGAGATCGGCCTTTTTGAGCAGCGCTACCGGCTGAAGCTTCGCATACAAAATCCCAACAGCTTTGCCCTTCCGATCTCCGGCATGAATTATCAGCTTCATATCAACGGCAAGAAGTTTGCCGGCGGCGTGAGCCGGCAGCCGGTCACCATCCCGGCATTCGGCGAAGCACTCGCGGATGTGGACGTGATCAGTGATGTAGGAAGCCTCCTCCAACAATTCAGCGGGCTGACATCGGGGCATGTGCAGAAGGTGAGCTATCGCCTTTCCGGAAGCATCAGTCTGGCGCACAGCGTGCTGAAGCTTCCCTTCGAATACAAAGGAGAGGTGGACCTGAATTTCGGCAGCCCGGAGAGCACGCATTGAGGTCGCGATTCACTGGTTGTGAATCTGCTGTCTGTAAGATAAAATAAAAGAGAAAAATGGACTGATATAAGACTTCGCATGAGGTGAATCATCATGAAATATACATTCAAGGACCTCCTCGATCTATTCTGGCGGCAGATCGATCCGACAGATCCCGGCGGCCAGTTTGTGGACCGGGGAAAACAGTACTCCACGGCCATCTTCTACCATGACGAAGAGCAGAAAAGGCTGGCCGAGCAGTCGCGAAAGGAGCTGGAGGCGAAGAATCTTTACGGCAAACCCATTGTGACGCCGATCCTGCCTCCTCCCGCCTTTTACAGGGCCGAAGAATATCATCAGGATTACTACAAGAAGAATCCGCTGCGGTATAAGTACTACCGGAGCCGTTCGGGTCGGGATCAGTTTCTGGAGAAGATCTGGGGCAAGGAGAGAAAGCAAGGGAAACCAGCGGTGGGTGAATTGAAGAAAAAACTGACACCACTGCAGTACAAGGTCACCCAGGAGGAGGGGACCGAGCAGGCCTTTTCCAATGAGTACTGGGATAACAAGAAGGCGGGGATATATGTGGATATCGTATCCGGCGAGCCCCTCTTCAGCTCTATAGATAAATATGATTCCGGCACAGGCTGGCCGAGTTTCACCAAGCCGCTGGCGCCGGAGAACATTGTGGAGAGAAAAGATACCAGGCTCTTTACGGTCCGCACCGAGGTCCGAAGCAGGGAGGCTGATTCACACCTCGGCCATATTTTTGATGACGGACCCGCTCCGGCAGGCCTTCGCTATTGCATCAACTCCGCTGCACTCCGGTTCATCCCGGTTGAAGACCTGGACAAAGAGGGTTATGGCGAATTCATGAAATTATTTAAAGAGAAGAAATAGGAATTATTCAATCATATGGAGGGCGCCATGAAAAAGTATTTACTTTTTGTTCTGTTCGCCGCTCTACTGGCCGGCATGGGGGGATGCGGTTACAACCGGATCCAGGCGAATGAAGAGGCGGTCAAGGCGGCATGGGGGGACGTGGAGTCCGCCTACCAGAGAAGGAGTGATCTGATCCCGAATCTGGTGGAGGTCGTCAAGGGATACGCAGCACATGAAAAGGAAACCCTTACGGAGATTACAAACGCACGGGCCAGGGTGGGGAGCATACAGATGTCCAAGGACATGCTCAATGACCCGCAGGCCTTTGCGCAATTTCAGGAGGCACAGGCCTCCATGAGCAGCGCTCTTGCAAGACTGATGGTGGTGGTGGAGAACTACCCGGACCTCAAGGCCAACCAGAACTTCCTGGACCTTCAGCACCAGCTCGAAGGCACGGAAAACAGGATCAATGTTGCACGCTCTCGTTACAATCAAGCAGTAGAGGCGTTTAATACGTCGATCCGGATCTTTCCGAACAACCTCACCAATTCATTGCTTCTGCACCTGAAACTCAAAGAGCCATTCAAGGCTGAGGCGGGCGCTGAAAAGGCGCCGAAGGTTAAATTCTGAGACATGAAGCAGACTTTTTTGATCATTCTCTTTTCATGTGTGGTCCTGACTTCTGTTTCCCATGCGCTCGATGCGCCGAAACTTCAGGGCCATGTCAATGATGATGCCGGCATGATCTCTGCTTCAGTCAGGGCTGAGCTGGAGAATGAGCTCATCTCTTTTGAAAAAACGGACTCGACGCAGATCGTCATTCTAACCATCCCATCTCTTGAAGGGGAGGGGATCGAGGAATTCAGCATCAAGGTCGCCGAGGCGTGGAAGATCGGCCGGCAGGGGAGAGACAACGGCGTCATCTTCGTGGTCTCAAAGGAGGATAGAAAGATGAGGATCGAGGTCGGACGCGGCCTCGAAGGAAGTTTGACCGATCTCATGGCCGGGAGGATCATTGACCTCGTGGTCAAGCCTCGGTTCAAACGGGGAGACTTTGACGGAGGTTTTGTCGCAGGGGTCTCTTCATTGATCGACGCGGTCAGAGGAGAATACAAGGCGGACGAAAATCACCGCCCGCAGAAGCACGACGATTTCGGACCATTCACGACGCTCCTCATGTATGGCCTCTTTGTCGTTCTTTTTCTCGGAAGCATCTCCCGGTTTCTGGGCGGGATATCAGGGGCCATAGGCCTGCCTCTTCTCGCGTATCTTACCTTTTCCGTTTCCGGTCTTTTTTTGCTCATGATTCTCGGCATCCTGGGTTTAGCCGCAGGACTGCTGCTTCCCATGCTTTTTTCTTCAACGGGGCCTCTCGGGACCGGCGGTTTCCGGCCGGGCGGAGGATTCTACGGCGGCGGAGGCGGGTCCTGGGGGAGCGGCGGCGGCTTCAGCGGCGGGGGAGGGTCCTTCGAAGGAGGCGGCTCCTCGGGGAGTTGGTGATGAAGCATTTCAAAGCGGATCAATTTTTCACGAGTACAGAAAAAGAAAAGATCAGGAATACTACTATGGATATCGAAGCCCGGACCATCGGCGAAGTCGCCGTTGTGGTCTTTGACAGCAGCGACCCCTATCTCGAAGCCGAGGCCATAGGCGGTATGCTCATCGGGAGCCTCTTGTCATTGGCGGTGACGGGTTCCTTTTTTCATGCATCGTTATGGTGGTTCATCCCGCTCAGCTTCTTATGCTTCTTCCCCTCACGAACCCTTGTGAAAAAAATCCCTGCGGTTAAGGCCGCATTCATAGGGGCCCGCAGGAAGGATCACGCCGTAGAACAGATGGCGCTTCGGGTATTTTACGAAAAGGGGCTATATAAAACAAAAAAGAGCACAGCAGTGCTCTTCTTTCTCTCGCTTCTGGAGCGAAAGGTATGGGTCCTTGCTGATCAGGGAATCCATGAAAAGATCGGGCAGGAGAGACTGGATACGTTTGCAAGGACCGTCTCTCAGGGGGTCAAAGAGGGCCGCTCCTGCGATGCCCTCTGCAAGGCCATGGAGGATGCCGGCGCCCTCCTTGCAAAACATTTCCCGGTTACGCCCGGGGATACCAACGAACTGCCGGATGAGGTGATCACAGAATAATATGGGGAAACCTTCCTGTTTCTTTTGAAACTTCTAACGGGGCTATAGATGGTTGACAATTCGAAATGCTGCTGTTAGGCTTTGGCATGTTCATGTTGCGGATGGCGAGGGGCCGGACCCGAAAGGTATTTACGAAGTGTGGTGTGAATGGATAAGGGAGAGCGTTTTAACAGCATCAGCCACCTCATTGGCGCAGCGGCCGCGCTTGCCGGCCTGGTGATCCTGGTTGTACTGGCTTCTCGTCAGGGTGATGTGTGGAAGATCGTAAGCTTCAGCATATACGGAACCGCCCTCTTTTTGCTGTATGCGTTTTCAGCGCTTTACCACAGTCTGAGCGGGAAGGCAAAAAAGGTCTTTCGCACACTTGATCACCACGCGATCTATCTCCTGATTGCCGGCACCTATACCCCGTTCACCCTGGTTACCCTTCGCGGCGCCTGGGGCTGGTCAATATTCGGTGTGATCTGGGCACTGGCAATCCTGGGGATCGTGCTGGATTCGCTTCCCCAAAAGGGGCGCCGAGTCCTGCCGGTGGTCATTTATCTTCTCATGGGCTGGCTCGTCCTGATGGCGATCGGGCCCCTGTTGCGGGCTTTGCCTCCATGGGGATTCGTCTGGCTGCTGTCGGGAGGGGTCTTCTATACGGCGGGTGTGGTTTTTTATGCACTGGACAAGAGGGTGCGTCATTTCCATGGGATCTGGCATCTGTTTGTGCTGGCGGGGAGCCTCAGCCATTTTTTTGCCGTGCTTTTTTGCATCGTTTGAACAGGGATAGACAGAGCGAACATGAAGGAGGGAGCATCATGAAGAGATCGAAAGAATTCGTCCCATGATCTTCAATCCTGAAGTCCGAAGCTATCACGGTATTGGCGGATTTATCGGGAAGGCATTTGAGATCGGGAAGAGACAGTCATGACCAATAAGGGGGTCCTGCAGAGAGCGCGGCGCGGGCAGTGCCGCAGGTTCCCCACCCTCGTATCATCCCTCAGTGGTCCTGTTCGTAAATATGGTGAAGTACCGAGAGGGTCGTAGGGCGGTCTCATCAAGGCGCGCGACTGAGGCGTACCCCTCTGGTACACCGCAAGGAGCGGAACTTTGATCCGACCGCCCTACGACCCTCGAATGCCACCGTATTTACGAACAGGACCACTTAGACGATTCTGCTTGACAGCATGGCCCCAAAGCTGTTACAGTAGTTTCCATAATCGCTGTTCCTGGATAAAAAACGAAATCATCGTAGAGCCCCGGAATGCATCCGGGGCTTTTTTTATGGAACAAGAAAGAAGGAGTTTATGGATTTCAACGCATTCGAGTTAAACCCCCACGTCGCGGCCGGGGTCAAGGCCGCGGGTTATGCCACACCGACGCCGATCCAGGCGCAGGCTATTCCCAAGGTCATGCAGGGGCGGGACGTCATGGGCCTGGCACAGACCGGAACCGGCAAGACCGCTGCCTTCGTGCTGCCCATTCTGCACCGGTTGATGCAGGGAAGCCGGGGACACGTCCGAGCCCTGGTCGTCGCTCCTACCCGGGAGCTGGCCGAACAGACACACGAGGCCATCGGGAAGCTCGGTCGGGATACCCGCATCCGGAGCGTCACGATTTACGGCGGCGTGAACATCAATCCACAGCTGCAAAAACTGAGAAAGGGCGCTGAGATCGTCGTGGCCTGCCCCGGCAGGCTTCTCGATCACATCGGCCAGGGGACCATTGATCTCAGCCGTCTGGAAGTGCTGGTCCTCGACGAGGCGGACCAGATGTTCGACATGGGTTTTCTGCCGGACATCCGGCGGATCATGAAACACCTCCCCCGGAAGCGGCAGACTCTGCTCTTTTCAGCCACCATGCCCGATGAGATCCGGAGCCTGGCTCAGTCGGTCCTGAACGACCCGGTTACGGTCCAGGTGGGCAAGACCGCCCCGGCGGTCACCGTCAGTCACGCCCTCTACCCGGTCGAACCGCACCTCAAGACGGCCTTGCTGCTTGAGCTTCTGCGCCAAACCGACACCGAGTCGGTGCTGGTGTTCACCCGCACCAAGCACCGCGCTAAGCGTCTGGGGGAACATCTGGCCAAGGCCGGCTACCGGGCCGCCTCGCTGCAGGGTAACCTTTCGCAGTCTCGGCGGCAGGCCGCGCTGGACGGCTTCCGTGACGGCACGTACCAGATCCTGGTGGCGACCGACATCGCGGCGCGCGGGATCGACGTCACCCAGATCTCTCACGTTATCAACTACGACATCCCCAACACCACCGATGCCTATATCCATCGCATCGGCCGGACCGGCCGTGTCGCCCGAAGCGGCGATGCGTACACCCTGGTGAGCGGTGACGATACGAATATGGTGCGGGGCATTGAGCGGATCCTTGGCAGCCCGGTCGACCGCCGAACCGTGGCCGGCTTCGACTACAATGTCCCGGCGCCCAGAAAGAACAACGAGTTTGCCCGCCAGCCCAGGCAGCAGGCTCCGGTCCGAAAAGCAGCCCGGCCGCAGAAGGCCGCCGCACAGAAAAATACTCCTGCACAGATAAGAACCGGGAAGCCAAAATTTGTCTGGAGAAGCGGGGAGCACCAGCGAGGGCAACGGCTTCGCAACGGAATCAGGCCCTGAGTGTAAATTAGATAAAAAACTTCTTGCTATTTATGATTTAATCTGTATAATGCCTCACGACTGTAGTTTAACATCCTGGCAGGACGTTGTCGGAATCCATTTAAGGCTCTCGCCATTCACCTGTCATGTTCATCGATCACTGACCCATCTTGCTTTCAGTTTCCACTCTGAAATTGCATCAGCACCTATGGTTGGCGAACGATGTGGTTATGCCGGTCATATTTTGTGCTGGCGCCGTCTTTTTTGTCATAGACATCAGGATATCCCTGCGGCCCACACACCAACCGAACCGATTTCCGTGCCGGAGCGAGTGTTTCCGGGCAGGAAACCAAAGGAGCAGAATGTCTTTTTCACATTTTAAGCTTGCATCACCCATACTCAAAGCCGTAAGTCTCTGCGGCTACATCAAGCCCACGCCCATCCAGGAGCAGGCCATCCCCGAGGTTCTGGCCGGGCACGACCTGATCGCCTCGGCCCAGACCGGCACGGGGAAAACCGCGGCATTCGTCCTGCCTGCGCTCCAGCGCCTGAGCGCGCCGTCAACTGCGCAGGCCAAGTCCAGGGGGCCGCGCGTGCTCGTGCTGACGCCCACGCGGGAGCTGGCCAACCAGATTACCGACTCCGTACGCACCTACGGAAAGTTCATGCGCATCCGGAGCGGTGCGATCCTCGGCGGCATGCCGTACTTCGAACAGCAGAGGCTGCTGTCACAGCCTGTGGATATGATCGTGGCCACGCCGGGACGGCTGATCGACCACATGGAAAGGGGCCGCATCAGTTTTTCACGCCTGGAGATCCTTGTCCTTGATGAAGCCGACCGCATGCTCGATATGGGATTCAGCGATGCCGTGTCTGCCATCGCGGCCGCGACCCCCGCCGGCCGCCAGACCCTCATGTTTACCGCCACCTGGGACAGGGCCCTGGAAAAGATGGCCCGGCGCCTGCTCAAAAACGCCGTTCGGGTGGAGATCATCGGGAAGAAAGCAACCCTTGAGCAGATCGAACAGCGTATCCACACCGTGGACGACACGCAGCACAAGAAACGGGTGCTCAGGCGCCTCATTGAGGACAGCAGTATGACCCGGGCGATCATCTTTTCGTCCACGAGGCAGAATGCCGACAGACTGGCGAGTGAACTGCACGACCAGGGTCATGCGGCCGCGGCCCTGCACGGGGACATGAACCAGAATGCCCGCAACCGCACCATCATGAACATGCGCCGAGGCAAGATCAGGCTTCTTGTGGCGACCGACGTGGCCTCTCGAGGGCTCGATTTAACCGACGTCACCCACGTGATCAATTACGACCTGCCGATCAATGCGGAGGATTATGTCCACCGCATCGGCCGGACCGGAAGGGCAGGCGCTTCAGGTATCGCCATCTCTCTGGCTTCATGCCATGAACTCGATGTCCTTCAACGTATCGAACGCTACATCGGCCAGTCCCTGCCTCGGTATGTGATCCCGGGACTGGAACCGAAACGGCCTATGCGCCGATTAACGGAAAACAGAAACAGCCAAGGCTGGGGAAGAGCCGGGAGACAGACCACGGATGACAGACGACCGTATAGAACGGGTGTAAAGAAGGCCACGGATGACGGACGACCGTATAGAAACAGCGGACAGAGGACAGCAACTGATCCATGGAGGACGGTTAGAGCAGAGAAGACTTCCTTATCCCGTCCATTCGGATCCCCATCAAAACGGAAATCAAATGATAAGGAAAGGCCTTTGCGGGATGGAAAATGGAATATGAAAAGGCACGGCATTAAAGCATCGGACTTCGTCAGCACCCAGTCCGGCGGGCAGAAACAATATGCATGATTCCTATGCCGAAAATAAAATAAAAAATAAGCTTGACATCCGAATACGTTTATGGTCTAATTTATTTCATAGTTTAGGTTGTGCAGAGATCGCATCGGAAATCAGATAAATGTAAACCGCACAGACTTGTAAACCTGTGCGGTCTTTTTTGGTAAACGGTAGAAACTGCACATGGGTTTACTGTTTAATGCTTCAAAGACAAAGGAGAAAACATGTCAGAAGGCACAGTGAAGTGGTTCAACGACGGCAAGGGTTTTGGTTTCATCGAGCAGAGTGATGGTCCGGATTTATTCGTCCATTTTTCCGCGATTCAGGATGAAGGTTTCAAGACCCTCGAAGAAGGTCAGAAAGTCCGTTTCGACGTGACAGAGGGGCAAAAAGGACCTCAGGCCACCAACGTCATCAAGATGTAAATTTTGAATGAACGTTTCGAACCCGAAGCTCCATGGGAAACCATGGAGCTTTTTTTTTCTGACGGTCTCTCCGGATCGGGAGTCTCCGGACGGATTGACACCCCATACCATTTTGGGGGCCAGCATTCGCCGCCAAAATCTGTGAACCACAGAGTACACAGATGATTTTCTCTGTGTTCTCAAAACGATTGATAAAATAAGGCAAAACCTAATCTTTCAGAAAAGAGTGCACAGAGATGAGAAACTTGTTTAATGTTTTATCTCTATGATCCATCAGTTATTCTGTGCCCTCTGTGGTTTAATGGTGAATTTGGGGTGGCTTCTGCGTTGACAGGGGTTCGCCCCGGTGGTATCTTTTCCGTGTCGTCGGCGGAACCATCTTCACGTTTTTCGTGTTTACAAGCGGATTGTTTCCATGAAAAGAGCCAAGTGCGTCTGTACCATAGGACCGGCATCGGGCAGAGCAGACATTCTCTCTTCCATGATCAGGAATGGGATGGACGTGGCAAGGCTGAATTTTTCTCACGGCGCCCATGAGGAACACAAGAAGTACATCAAGATGATCAGACAACAGTCTCTTGCCCTCAACAAGCCCGTGGCCGTTCTCCAGGATCTTCAGGGGATTAAAATCCGGATCGGAAAGGTTGAAAATGGACGCATCCGCCTGAAAACCGGAAGCACCGTGATGCTCAGAAAGGGAAAAGGCCTGTCCACACCGGCCTGTCTCTACATTGATTATCCCGGTCTGGTCCGGGATCTCCGGAAGGGCGACAGGGTCCTGATTGACGATGGACTGAAACTTCTCAGGGTAACCGGCAGGAATAAAGATGAAGTCTCGGCACGCGTCATAGAAGGCGGAGAGATCACGGATAAAAAAGGGGTGAACCTGCCCGACACCGAGCTTAAACTCTCCTCCTTTACGCCCAAGGACAGGAAGGATCTTGATTTGGGTATCCGGATGGGTGTGGACTACGTGGCGGTCTCCTTTGTGCGAAGGGCAAAGGATGTTCAGGAGGTCAAGGATTACATCGAGCGCAAAGGGGCAAAGATTCCGGTCATTGCAAAGATAGAGAAGCCCGAGGCCCTGGACCATATTGATGCCATCCTGTCGGCTGCCGATGGGATCATGATCGCCCGGGGAGACCTGGGCGTGGAGATGAATACCGAGGATGTGCCCATGATCCAGAAAAAACTGATCCGGATGGCCAACCAGGCCGGCAAGATCGTCATCACCGCGACACAAATGCTGGAGTCCATGACCGGGCACCTGAGACCCACACGGGCCGAGGTGACTGATGTTGCGAATGCCGTGCTGGACGGGTCCGATGCGCTGATGCTTTCAGCCGAGACCTCCTCTGGCCGATACCCTCGGCAGGCGGTGAAGATGATGGCGAGGATCATCCGCAAAACCGAGACGAGCCTGGCCATCAAGGGGGCCTGGGCGGAACAGGGGACCCGGAAGACCGATGAGCCCTATGCCGTGGCCGATGCAGCCGTCCGGGCGGCACAGGATATTAAAGCGAGGGCCATCGTGGCTTTTACCCATTCCGGCTACACGGCCCGTCTTGTCTCGAAATTCAGGCCGTCTGTGCCCATCCTGGCCTTTGCCACGAATGACCGTGTGCAAAGACGTCTTTCACTCTACTGGGGCGTGACCCCTCTGATGATGAGGCCTCACCGACATACCGACGACATGATTTCAGAGGTTGAAAAGCGTCTCCTGGAGATGGGCGAGGTCAAAAAGGGGGATACCGTGGTCATTATTGCCAGTTCGCCTCTTTCAACAAGCGGGCGAACCAACTTGATGAAGCTTCACAGAATTACGGATCATCTCCAAAAGAGTGGGTGAAAACATCAGGGGGCAAGGGGTCAAGGATTCCAGGGGTCAAGTGAAGTGCTCAAACACTACAAGGAGTTAAAGGAAGGGCCCCAGTCTTATCAATTATGCTTGGAGATTTACAAATTGCGAATTGGAGACACAAGTATTACTCGCTGGAGATCTTGGTTATATCAGGGATGAGAAGTTAATGAGACTCAAGAGGGATATCGAGGAGGTTGAGCGGATGCTCAAGGCATTGATAAAATCACTGGAAAACAAACACTTGACCCCTTGAACCCTGGAATCCTCGAACCCTTTTTACCCACTAATTTGGAGAAGAACCAGAATTACGAACGTATCCACGTTGAAGTGAAAAATAATCAGGATGATGTCATGGAAAAATTCCTATCCGGCATCCCATGGAGTTTGATCATGGTCGCCTGTCTGACGATCGGGCTCGCCCCGTTCGCCCCGCCCCATGTCTGGGAGAAGCTCCGGATGCTCGCCAAGGGCCGCCTGGTCCGCCCTCTGGACTGGTTCGACTTGTTCATGCACGGAGCGCCGTGGATCCTCCTGATCCTCAAGGGAATTTTTTCGCTGAAGAGTTATAAATGAGTGAACAGGAATGTGCCGTTCGGACACTTTCCGGTTTTTTACCAATAATAATTCCAGTTGAGCACGGCCTCGGAATAGTAGTTTCCGAATTCTTTGTGCCGTGACAGCTCGAGGGTGATGGAGTTATCGGCGGTGATCCTGAAACTCTGCCCGAGAGATCCTTCAAGGCCTTGATGGTCATCGCCCAGTTCGTAATAGAACTTGCTTGCCCGGAGATAAACCTTCCACGATTCGGTCATGTTCTTGAGCCAGCCTGCCGATCCCCCAAGTCCCAGGGCGTAATGATGCCGGAAACGCCCGCTGACCAGTAAGTCTGCTTCAAGCATGGAATAGAAGAGCCCGTCCATTCGTTTATAGGCAAAACCTCTTCCCGAGTTGAGCCGGTAGGCGAGGTGATCGCTGCCGTCGCCGAAGGTCGTTTGAAAAAACCCGGTATCCACCTTCCAGGATTTCGGCTTGAAGAAGCGGTCACGCGGTGAAATGGAGAAGATATTGATCAGGTCCAGGGCATGAAGTTCGGACTTCCCCGCGTTCGGATAGTAACGCAAAACCAGATTGCCGAAGTCGATCTGAGAACCGGCCAGGTATCCCTGATCGGCGTCCAGAAGATTATGATAAGCCGGGCGGATACTTACCTGCTGGAAGAAGTTTTTTTTCCAAAACCCCGCTCCCACAGCAAGGCGGTTGGAGCCGTGCCCCAGGTCGGGACGGATGGGCGTCGGTATTTCCGGATCTGCCTCGCCGGGTTGACCGAGCCGGCTGCGGGCGTTGAGCAGGGCCAGATACCGGCGCCGGTATTCCTCCTGGGTCAATTCCTTTTCAAAATACCGGAACTCAATGGTTTCCGCGGAAAGATCGAGAATCCGAATCTCTCCGTCTCTGGTGAGATTCTTCTGCGTCAGATCTTCCGGCGCTCTTTCACCCCTGATGACCTCTACAGCGGCTTTCTGTTCAGCATCGTTCATCTGCGATGCGATATGGCTGATCCGTGTGGCCTTGGATGGGCGATAAAAAGCCTCTTTGAACAGTCCGCTGTCCCGGATCATCCGGACCGTGTCAATGGGAATGACCCAGGGCCGGCACGGATCGGTCAGGTTCAGCTCGGGACGGGCCGCCTCCAGGAGAAACAACAGGTTATAGGAGCAGTTTTCATCAAAGAAGAAGTAGTCGGAATAGATGTCCCGCAATTCCCAGATGTGCAGGAACATCCGCATGGTTTCTTCTTCGCTCAGATTCAGGTCATACTCCCAGACATCCCGGCGTTTCAGGTCACTGTACTCCTTCAGCTTTTCGTAATAGGGGAGTATGGAAAAATACCCTCGGTAAACCCCCAGGATCCCCTTGATAGCGTAAGCGAAGCCGTTGGTCTCATCGGTAACGGCCGAGTAATTCACAGCGTAAGAGAGGAGTTTGCTTTCATAGGGGCCCTGAATGCTGATCAGGGTATGGCCGAACATCGAGGCGGGGCTGTTGACGTGAGTCGTCGGAAAAATCAGAACAGCGGATCTGGGCTGAACCTTGTTCAGGGCGCGCTGAAATTCATTGCAGGATATGGCCGGAAGCCTGTTCTCGTCGATTTCAAGCTCTTGTTTGAGCCAATCAAAGCGTGCGACAAAGCGGCAGCGGGGATGTTCATCATTCTCCGGTCCGGGCTGAAAAAGGGCTCGAAGTGTCGCGATGAGTTCGGCCTCCGGATTGTGCTTCCCATCTTCAGCCAGAAAAAATTTGGGGTCGTCGATCAAGCTGGTGACACCATGGAGTGAGGGCTTGTAATGGAGGAGGATATGCCAGTTCCGCTGACGGTAAAGTTCTCTTTGCTCTGCTCCGGCAATCAGTTTAGAAAGATATGGGTCTTCCGGAGCAGCATCGGCAAGGCAGGGAGCGATCAGAGTCATGAGCAGAAACATGAAAAAGGCGGGACACTGAAGGTATAACCTTCTGTGCCCCGCCTTTCGGTTTAGATTTAAAGATTGTGAATGAACGAGGATCATTAATTAATTGCGACGGCAATTCTATCCAGGATCGTCGCTGCATTTTCGGCGCCCGTTACAAAGATGTTTCCGAAATGACTCTGAAGCTTAGAGGCAAACTCGGGCCGGGCGGACTCCGGGATCTCCATCAGCTCCGCCAGGGTATCCAAAGACTCGCCTTGTCCTTTGGCGATGTCCTTGGCCAGGTTATCCGTGTTCCTTGAAGCGAACTCCATGAGGCGCTCACTGGCGGCAATCTTGGATGGCTGCTCGCACTCCAGTGTGCCTGAGGTAATGCCGAAAAGCTGATTGGCAAACGTTCCGTTGGTTGTAGCCTGAAGAGTTTGGGAAACTACGGAATTGTCCGAATTGCCCGCCCAGAGCACAGTGCCGAGGCCGCAGCCGCAATTGTTGTGTGCCTGCCCGGCAAAAGCCGTTCCTGCCATGAGCACGAAGCTGAGAAGAACCATCCATACGACCATGAGCTTCTTCATACTGTTGTCCTCCTTCAAAAATAGTTTATAAAATAGCCTGTCATTCAATGATACAATTTAATGATAAAACCTCAAAAGGTCAAGCAGAATCATATAACCGGTACTGAACCGTGTACACCATGAGAGTCAGGCCTGCCCGGATGTTTAAGATACCTGTTCCCTCAGCGGCCCATGGGAATGCTCATCAGGAGATCCTCGTTGGTTGGATGCTTATCGATCAGCCTCAGAAGCGTTTCCATGGCTTCGTCGGGTTTCAGGTCCGCCAGTGCCCGGCGGAGCGTTGAGATGCGCCGGCTCTCATCCTCACTGTACAGCCGCTCTTCCTTCCGGGTGCTGCTGGAGCGAATGTTGATGGCCGGAAAGATATGGGCTTCAGCTAGGGAGCGCTCCAGGACGATCTCGCTGTTGCCGGTCCCCTTGAACTCTTCGAAGATCAACTGGTCCATGAGGGAGCCGGTATCAACCAGGGCCGTGGCGATAATGGTCACGGAGCCGCCGCCCTCGATGTTTCTCGCAAGGCCAAAAAAGCGGCGCGGAATCTCCAGCGCCCCTGCCCCCAGGCCGCCTGAAAGGGTCCGTCCCGAGTTGGAACCTTTAACGTTAAAAGCCCTCCCCATGCGTGTGAGGCTGTCGACCAGGACCACCACATTACGGCCGCACTCAAGATCGGTACGGATATGTGCGAGTGTCAATTCGGCCAGATCCACGTGCTCCTGCATGCTCTGATCGCTGCTGCTTGAGAGGACCTCCGCTTCCACGGAACGTTGAAAGTCGGTGACTTCTTCAGGCCGTTCATCGAGCAACAGAAAGATGATCCGGGTCCCGGGGTCGTCCGCATGGATGGCATTGGCCATCTGCTTCAGGAGCATGGTCTTGCCGGCCTTGGGCGGAGAGACAATCAGGCCCCGTGTGCCCTTGCCGATCGGCGCTACAAGATCAACGATACGCATGCTCGTCTCACCCGATGCGGCCAGGTGGAACCGTTCACAAGGGTCGATGGCTGTAAGGATTTTAAAAGGCCTTCGGCCGCAAAAGGCATCGGGCGTGAGGCCGCAGACCGACTCTACCGAGGAGAGTTCAGGCCCGTTCGGTCCCTTCCTGATGGAGCCGGTGACGGCAGCCCCCTCAACGAGGCCATACTCCCGAATGAGTCTGGACGGAACAGCGACATCATTGGGCCTTTTCCGAAAGGAAAACAAGGGGTCGCGCAGCACGCCGCCTCCCTTGCTGGTCATTTTTAAAACGCCGCCGGCTGTGTTGGGCATGAAACGGATTTCTCCTCCTGCGGGACAATTCTGAAGGCATCTTGTCTGATTAAATAAGGGCAAACCCCCGGCTGTGCCGGGGGACTCCAAGAGTTTGACAATTCCGGGAGTATGCAGTTAACCGAAAATGCTTTACCCCTCACCCTTGCCCTCTCCCACAAGGGGCGAGGGAACTGCCAGCGGCCTCCCAGCCCTTGATGGGAGGGGACTCCGGGGAGGGTGTTTTTAACCGTTTGCGAATAGGCCCCTTTGAGGGGCCGGCAAACGTCAAGCCTCCGGTTTTGCCGGAGGTTGATGACTTTTCCTTTCTTTGTGAGATCTGGTGGTTTCTTTTCTTCAGGTAAAATTGCCACTCAAGATATACCACCAAGGATGACAGCGTCAATAGGAAATGCCCGAACCAGCTATTCACCATCGATGTGGTTATCGTCGGACTGCACCACGGGCCCCTCTGGAGTGCCCGGAAGGTCGGGGGCCTTCTCGATGCGGGATGGATTCCAGACGGTCGGAAGACTTTGACATGCTTATCCTGACCGAGGTGCAGATGTATCGGGTGGGCGTCGGCAGTGAGGTTGACAATCTCCCATACCCCGTATTGACATTCTCCGGAAAATCTGCAAGGATGGTCAGCGGATCAAAGCTTATCAAGGAGGGTGCATGACTGACCGCGTGTGGATTGAAGATATCTCCAAATATGAAGGCAAAGAAGTTCTGCTCCAGGGATGGCTCTACAACAGGCGCTCCAGCGGCAAACTCCATTTTCTTCAGGTCCGGGACGGAACAGGGATCATTCAATGCGTGGTTTTCAAGGGGGACGTCTCTCCGGAGCTTTTTGATCTGGCCGATAGGATTTCTCAGGAATCAGCCATAGAAGTCCGCGGCAGGGTCAAGAGGGATGAGAGATCACCCCTCGGGTATGAGCTGGGCGTTACTGATCTGTCGCTGGTGCATGAGGCCCTTGACTACCCGATCACGCCCAAGGAGCACGGCGTCGCCTTTCTCATGGATCACCGGCACCTCTGGCTCCGCTCCTCCCGCCAGCACGCCATCCTCCGGATCCGTCATGAAGTGATCCGGGCGGTACGCGATTTCTTTGACGGCAAGGGATTCACCCTTCTGGACGCTCCGATTTTTACCCCCAACGCCTGTGAGGGGACCACGACCCTTTTCAGCACCGAATATTTTGAGACCCAGGCCTACCTGACGCAGAGCGGGCAGCTCTACAACGAAGCCGGGGCCATGGCTTTCGGCAAGGTCTACTGTTTCGGTCCCACGTTCCGGGCGGAGAAGTCCAAGACCCGGCGCCACCTGACCGAGTTCTGGATGGTGGAGCCTGAGATGGCCTATTGCGACCTGAACCAGGATATGGATCTGGCCGAGGAGTTCGTGGAGTTCGTGATTCAGCGGGTGCTGGAAAACAGACTCCCTGAGTTGAAAATCATCGAGCGGGACATCGAACCTCTGAAGAGAGCCAAGCGGCCTTTCCCGAGGATCACCTATTCGGAGGCCATCGAAATCCTTCGTCGGAAAGGGAACAACACGCCATGGGGGGAGGACCTGGGGGGAGACGAGGAGACGCTGATCTCGGATGAGTTCGACCGGCCGGTCATGATCCACCGGTATCCGGTGAAGTGCAAGGCCTTTTACATGAAGACCGATCCGGGCCATCCGGAGGCGGCGCTCTGTGTGGACATGCTGGCCCCGGAAGGTTACGGGGAGATCATCGGAGGCGGCCAGCGTGAGGATGACTACGAGACGCTCAAAGAGAAGATCCTGCATCACGGTCTCTCTCCGGAGGTTTTCGGCTGGTATCTGGATCTACGCAGGTACGGTTCTGTGCCCCACGCCGGCTTCGGGATGGGGATTGAGCGGGCCGTGGCATGGATCTGCGGCTTGAAGCATGTGCGGGAAACCATCCCCTTCCCGAGGATGATGGAGCGGCTTACACCGTGAACATCTTTGGTTCTTCTCCCATATAGCGGGTAAAAAGGGTTCGAGGATTCCAGGGTTCAAGGGGTCAAGTGAAATACTGAAACGCAAGCAAAATCCCCAGAGAAAAACACTGGAACCCTTGAACCCTAGGACCCTCGGCCCCTTATGTCTTTTGCACTTCACTTGACCCCTTGACCCCTTGAGCCCTTGAGCCCTTGACCCCTTGACCCCTTGGACTCTTGTATCCTCCAGCAGGATTATCGCTTCTGAGGTTTGTCAGAGGAAGAACCCTTTCCCTCTTCTGCTTTCACCGGGGCCTTTTCCCGAATCACCGTGAAGGGGCCTCTGCTTCTCTCCAGAATGTCTGTCCAGACGCCTTCCATCCGGTCTCCCTGTACTTTTGCTTCGAAGGAAAAAATATGGCCGTTCCTGAAATTGCTTCCGTTGGACGTGGCGGAGAAGGTCACATTGTTGTCGACGAACTTTCCTCCTGAAATGATCGCTTCTTCGAAAGTCCCATCCATGGAGGTGATCGTCCCCCAGACTTCGCCGCCCTCTTTGGTGTTCAGTTTCAACGAAAAGGTCGGGTTGGGGCTGCCGGTCTGCTGGGCGGTGCCGGACCATGTCCCCCGGATGTTTCGTCCGGCTTCACCTTCGGCCTGTTTCTTCCCTTTAGAGCATCCCATGATCATCAAGAGTGAAAGAAAGATAGTCAGGACAAGAAGTCTTCGATCGATGCGGCCTGCAGAATTCATAAAAAGCCCCCCTCAGATTTATATTGAAACGCTCTATTCTTAAGACGAGTCATCAATAAATTTAAATATTAAAATGTATATATTAAGAGGAACAAAATCAAGGATAAATTGTAAAGAAAAGCTGATTTTTCAGTTTTTCTTCTCTTTGACGCCCCATGTGGTCAGTCGTTTGATCTCATCGGAATTGAGTTTTCTGAATTTCCCGAGGGGAAGGCCGCCCAGGGAGACCGGGCCGATGCGGATCCTTTTGAGTTTGAGGACTGAATGCCCGATTTTATCAAACATGCGTCGGATCTCCCTCTTTCTCCCTTCATGGATGGTGATCTCCAGGAAGGTATTGACAGGAAGAGGCCGGACGTTCCGTATCACGGCCGGAGCGGTAAGCCCGTCGGGGAGATGGACCCCCCGTTTCAGTTTATCGAGTTTTGAGGGGGTCAGCTTTCCTTTCACCTTGACCAGGTAGGTCTTGGGCATGCGGCGCCTGGGGTGCATGATCTCATTGGCGAGTTCACCGTCATTGGTGAGGATGATCAATCCTTCAGAGTTGCAGTCGAGACGGCCCACCGGGAAGAGGCGCGCTTTGATCCCCCCTCGGATCAATTCCATGATCGTGGAGCGGTTTTGCGGATCCTTGAGGGTGGTGACATATCCGATCGGTTTGTTCAGGGCCAGGTAGACTTTTTTCTGCTGTGATTGGATGAGCTTGCCGCGAACCTTGATATGACAGTGTTCCGGGTCGACCTGTGTCCCGAGATGGGTGATCACCTGACCGTTGACCGTGACCAGGCCTTGCCTGATCATCTCTTCAGCCTCCCTTCTGGATGCAACTCCGGCATCGGCAATGGCTTTCTGGAGACGGATCATGTTTTTGGTCATCTCTTTTTTGACTTCAGTATTCATTTGGTGTTATGATAAATAGGATCCTATAACGTTATTGCAGAAAGCATCAACATGGCCTTCATTCAGGGCAATCCACTGGCTGTGGCAAAAGATGTCGCAGAAGGATATGTTTTCGTCACGCCGATCTTCCTCAAAAAATTTGTGGAATCGGACTACAAAGAACTCTACCACAATCTCATCAAGGTGCAGAAGCTGGTACGGGCCGAAAGCCCTGACCCCAGGGATCATCATGCCGTGCGGCAGCGCAACATGCGGTTGCAGCGCCTGAACAACAGTCTGGTTGTGCTCAAGCACCAATGCAAGGTTAAAAAGATCCTGCTATAAAATATCTTCCTGATGATCTTCCGCAAAGTCCTCTGCATCCTTGATGTTCTGCTCGTAAGTGATGCCGTTATCCTCCGGAATTTCCTGATCTTCCGACACGTCTTGACCTCCCGGACCCCCCTCAGCCGAGGTTCCGTCCGGAGAGGGAGAGACGGCGCTTGCATCTTCCGGTTCCGGAGGCATGTTTTCCTCGTGCTCCTCGAGGATCTCCTGAAACTCCTTGAGGGTCGGGAGGTCCTTGAGGGATCGGAGCCCGAAGTATTCCAGGAACTCCCTGGTCGTGGCATACATGATGGGATTGCCGACCGCATCCATCCGTCCTGTAATTTTGATCAGATTCCTGTCGAGCAGGGTCTTGATGACTCCGGATGAATTGACCCCTCGGATCGACTCGATCTCCGGGGTTGTGACCGGCTGCTTGTAGGCGATGATCGCCAGGACTTCAAGCGAAGCCGGAGAAAGCCGGACCTTTTTCGGACGGCGGAGCTTCTTGATCCAGACCACGAGGTCTTTGCGTGTGAGCAGGCGGTATCCGCCCGCGGCCTCGATCACTTGAACGGCCCTGTTCCCTTCTTCCAGGGATCTTGCGAGATCGGCGACGGCCTTCCTGACCGCCTGTTTGTCCAGGCCTTCGGGTTCAAGGATCTCATGAAGTTGTTCCAGGGAGATGGGCGTTTCCGAGGCGAAGATCAGCCCTTCAATGACCCGGATCAATTCAGTCTCGTTCATGTTTCCTCCGATAGGGATTCAGATTCTTCTGCAAAAGAAGGGGGCCCGTCTTTCGGCGGTTTCTCCTGCTCGTTCACGGCCTTCTGGATCCGGATGGGCCCGAACCGGTCGGTCTGTTCGATCCGGACCAGGCGCAGGCGGATGATCTCAAGGAGGGCGAGAAAGGTGAGGATGATCTCATGCCGGGTGGGGGTTTCATGGAACAGGTCCTCGAAACGGATGCTTTCACGATACTCCAGGGTCTCCATGATCCATGAGATCTTCTCCTTGATGGTCATGGCATCAACCGTGATCTCGTGTACGTCGTCGGTCGAGGCCTTATTCAGAACGTTCCGGAATGCCTCGATCAGGTCCATGAGGTTCAGGTTGATCAGGACCACTTCCCGCTCCTCTTTGGCATGATCCGCCGAACCGAATGCATAGGAATCGATCCAGAGATTCTCCTGGTCTTTCAGCGAATGGGCCGCCTCCTTGTATTTCTTATATTCCAGGAGGCGCTCGATCAGTTCCTGGCGCGGATCTACCCCTCCCTCCTCCTCCTCATCGGTCTCTTCAGGAGGAAGGAGCATCCTGGACTTGATTTGTGTCAGTGTGGCGGCCATGACAAGAAACTCCCCCGCGACATCCAGGTTCAATGTCTTCATCAGGTCGAGATATTCCAGGTATTCCCGTGTAATCAGCGCGATAGGGATATCGTAGATATCGATTTCGTGCTTCTGTATCAGGTAGAGCAGAAGGTCCAACGGGCCTTCAAAAACGTTCAGCTTGACCTTGTAGGACATGGATACAACCCTCCGATCGGGAGTATCAAGGGTCTCGTAATAGAATTGACATGGATTGTAAAATCTCCCCTCGCCCCTCTTCCCCGATAAAATCATTCGAGGACAAGTTTTCAAAGAGGGGTAAATTCCTCCCGGCGCCTGCCCTCGAATGGGTTTATCGGGGGAGGGATTTATAGAGATCATGTCGTTACAATTTTAAGACCATTAATAAGCCCGTGACGGATCAAAAAGAAATCTTCATCGCCTCTCGGACCTGAGCCATGGTCTGCGAAGCGGCCCTTGCAGCCGATGCCGTGCCCTGCTCAACGATCTCGATGATCCGTTTCTTGTCTGCGGCGACGGCGGCCCGCTTTTCATGGATCGGGGAGAGCTTCCGGATCATGTTGCCGGCCAGGATTTTCTTACAGTCCACACATCCGATCCCCGCGGTCCGGCATTCGTGGGCAATCCGTTCGACCTCTTCACGACTGGAAAAAATCTTATGGTATGCGAAGACCGGGGAGACATCGGGATCGCCGGTGTCCTGTCTCCTCTTGCGCTGGGGATCGGTCATCATGTTCCGGACCTTGTTCCGGATCACCTCCTCGGAATCGGAGAGGTAGATGCAGTTGTCGTAGCTCTTGCTCATCTTCCTGCCGTCGGTTCCAGGGAGTTTCGGGATCTCTGCAAGGATGGCCTGGGGGTCTGGAAAGACCTCGCCATACAGGTGGTTGAACCGGCGGCCGATCTCCCTCGTGAGTTCGAGGTGAGGGACTTGATCAATGCCCACCGGGACCTTGTGGGCCTTGTAGATCAGGATGTCCGCAGCCTGGAGCACCGGATAGCCCAGGAATCCGAACGTGGAGAGATCCTTTTCCGTGAGCTGCTGCTGCTGTTCCTTATAGGTGGGACAGCGCTCCAGCCAAGGCAGGGGAGTGATCATGGAAAGGAGGAGATGGAGAACCGCATGGTCCGGGACCATGGACTGGACGAAGATCGTGGCTTTTTCGGGGTCGATCCCCACCGCAAGCCAGTCGATCAGCATCTCATGGATATAGGTCCGTATATCCGAGGTTGAGGCGTACTCCGTGGTCAGGGCATGCCAGTCGGCTACAAAAAAGAAACAATCATAGGTTTCCTGCATCTCTTTCCAGTTTTTCAGCGCCCCCAGGTAGTTCCCCAGATGGAGTTTCCCTGTCGGGCGCATCCCGCTTAAGACCCGCTCTTTAGTCATTCCGTCTCCTTACCACAGAGAACACAAAGTATTCTCTGTGTACTCTGTGGTTAGCTTTTGACATGGCCTTGACCATCATAACAGGAAATCGATCATCCGGTCGAAGATCGGCCAGATGGTGAAGTTCAGAATGCCGCTCATGATGATCAGGACCAGGATGAGCATTCCATAGGGTTCAACCTTGGCCAGGGCCACGGCTTTTTTCTGCGGGAGAATCCCCACCATGATCCTTCCGCCGTCCAGAGGCGGCACGGGGATCAGGTTAAAAAGCATCAGCAGGATGTTGATGACCACGCCCGTGCCCGCCATCAGGACCAGGGGTGTGGCCAGGAAAGATACCGCGGAATGGTCTCCCCAGGAAGGGATCTTTAATGTTGATATAAATATATGGAATACCACCTTGAGCGAAGGAGAGGATAGGACGAGGACCGTGTAGATCAATGTAAAGATCAGAGCCAGGATCAGATTGGTTGCCGGCCCGGCGCCTGCGACATAGATCATATCGTGTTTCGGATTCCTAAGGTTTCTGAAATTGACCGGGACCGGTTTGGCCCAGCCGAAGAGAAATTTCGACCCGATCAGGATCAGAAAGAGCGGCAGAAGGATGGTCCCCATCAGGTCGATATGGGGCAGGGGGTTGAGCGTCAACCTCCCCATGCTTCTTGCCGTGGTATCCCCGAATTTTTCGGCAACCCATCCATGAGCCACCTCATGCAGGATAATGGAGAAGATAATGGGCGGCGCCATGACCGCTGCAACCTGAATATATTGAGCAAAGTCCATCCATAATCCTATGAATTTCAAAAGGTTTCAAGCATTTGATTTTCAGATGTCCGACCAAAATGTATCGAAAAAAACTATCAGAACGGGGGTTCAATGTCAATGATTTTGTACAATGACAACCATATGTAATCCTGATGTATGCCAACCCCCGATCGTAGTCGAGGGCAGGCATTTTTGTCGTAGACATGCCGGTTCCATAATTAACATTTAGGTAAACCTCCGGCTCTGCCGGGGGACTCCCAGAGTTTGACAATTCCGGGAGTATGCAGTTAACTGAAATGTTTTACCCCTCACCCTTCCCCTCTCCCACAAGGGGCGAGGGAACTGCCAGTGGACTTCCCCTCCCTTGAGGGGAGGGGATTAAGGGGAGGGTGTTCTTAACCGTTTGCGAATAGGCCCCTTTGAGGGGCCGGCAAACGTCAAGTCTCCGGCTTTGCCGGAGGTCACTGACTAGTTGAATTACCTATGCGAAGTCCATTATAGTATAAGGTGCAAAGATTCCATCACCGATCATGGAGGCTGAATGCGTATGCGGATCGGAATTGTGGGCGCCGGGATATCGGGACTCTATCTCACATCGCTTCTCGGGGCGAAGGGATATGAGGTTTCCCTGTATGATCCCAGGACGCCGTGGGAGAAGCCTTGCGGGGGCGGAATCACGTTCCGGACCTACAGCGCATTCCCTGTTCTCGATGGCTTCCGCTCACAGTGCCTTGCCGTGCATCACATGAGGATGGTTGCTGCGGACGGGGAGTATTGCACGGTTTCTTATCCCGATCCGATCCTGATTGCCTCTCGGCAGGAGCTTGGGGCCTACCTGCTTACGAGCCTCGAATCCAAAGAGAGCGTGAAGCTCATCCGGGCGAATGTGGACCGGGTGGTCCCCCAGGGCCGGAGGTGGCGTCTGTCCGCCGCCGGCAGAAGAGATTCGTGCGATCTCCTGATCGGAGCGGACGGCGTGAACAGCCTGGTCCGGAGAACCGTGGCGGCGCGTTTTTCCAAGGAGGAGACTGCGCTCGCCGTGGGTTACTGGGTGGAGGGAGCGCCTGAAGAACCTGAGGTGATGATCGGTTTTCTATCGGGCCTCTCCGGGTATATCTGGGTCTTCCCCAGAAAGGATCATCTCTCTGCAGGGATTGCCGTGAGAACAGGCGAGACGACCGGGAAAAAACTTTTCTCATGCCTCGATGGTTTTTTAAAGAAAAATCTCCCCGGCTTTGAGAAGAGAAATCGGACAAGATATTCGGCCCTGATCCCGTCGCTTTCCAGCCGGGGGCTTTCGGCCAATCGAATCTGCGGCGAGAACTGGGCCTTGACCGGGGACGCGGCAGGTTTTGTGGATCCGCTCACGGGCGAGGGGATCTATTATGCCTTCCGTTCCGCCGAGCTTCTCTTTGAGGCCATCTCCTGCGGGAGGCTCATGGCCTATGAAGAGGCCTGCCGCAAGGATATCGTTCCTGAATTAGACTGCGCCTCTTCCTATGTGCACAGGTTCTACGATCCGGAGGTGACGGCCCGCCTGGTGACGCTTTCCAGGGATCATCCCGCCGTCCGGAATCTCGTGGCGGACCTGGCGGCCGGGACCCAGGGGTATCTTTCCCTGAAGAAAGAAGTCCTGAAGATCCTCCCCGGTCTGACTCGGGATGTTCTGTCGGGGATCTTCAAAAAGAGGTGATGCGTTATCCATCCTCCTCATCCAGCGTTTCTCTCACCCGACTCAGAAGATCCCCGGGCGTTATGGGCTTTGAGACAAAGGCAACATTCTTTTCAAGGCCTTCCAGTCCTTTGAAACCGTTTGCCGTATATCCGCTGATGAAAATAGCCTTGATGCCGGTCTTTATCTTTATGATTTCGTCATAAGCCTCTTTGCCGTTTTTTTTCGGCATCAGCATATCGAGCAGGACGAGCTGAATATCGTCTTTCTTCTCTTTGAACTTGAGAACCGCGTCATCTCCATTTTCCGCCATGATGGTTTTATATCCGCCCATGGTCAATACGGTCTGCAGGAGCTTCCGCAACGTGTCGTCATCCTCGGCCACCAGGATGGTCTCCCCCCCTCCAGGAAGATGCTCATGTTTCTTTGTCGGTTTCCTTTCAACAGGCGGCTCGATTAAAGGGAAATAAATCCTGAATAACGTTCCTTTGCCCGGCTCGCTGTCCACTAAAATATAACCATGATGCTGTTTGACGATACCGTATACGAGTGCAAGCCCGAGCCCGGTCCCCCGCCCTATTTCCTTGGTTGTGAAAAACGGTTCGAATATTCTCCTTTTTGTTTCTTCATCCATGCCGATGCCAGTGTCAGACACGGAAACCAGCGCATACCTTCCGTGTTTGACATAGCTCTGGGATTTCAGGAATTCTTCATCGGCATCGACAACCTTTGATCGTATGGTCAGAACGCCGCCCTTCGGCATAGCGTCCCGTGCGTTGACGATGAGGTTCATCATAACCTGCTCGATCTGGCCTGAATCAGCCATCATGATCACCTCTCCCTCTCCGAGCATGGTCCTGATTTCGATGTTTTCTCCGATCAGCCTTGCCGTAAACCGCTCCATATTCCGTATGATCTCGTTCAAATTCAACGGCTGCGTGTTCATGACCTGCTGACTGCTGAATGCAAGCAGGCTGTGCGTCAGCTTGGCGGCCCGTTCAGCGGACTCGAGTATCTGCGTCACATCGTCTCTCTCCGGATCGTCTTTTTGCATCTTCATCTGCACGATATTGGCGTAGCCCATGATGGCCGTAAGGATATTGTTAAAATCGTGCGCAATACCGCCCGCCAGGGTCCCGACGGCTTCCATCTTCTGCGCGTGGCGAAGCTGGTCTTCGAGCGTCTTCTTTTCCGTTATGTTATTCAATGTCTCGATGACCGCAGTCACCTTTCCGGAGGCGTCTTTCATGGGATAGGATTTCGTCTCTATATAAACAGGATTGCCGTCGCTGTCATAGTGCGTATGGACGGCCGCGCAAGGCTCCCCGGTCTTAAAGGTATGTGCCGGAGGGCATTCCTCTCCTGCATCAAAACAGGGCCGGTCCCGATGATGCGAAACATCGTAACAGTGTTCTCCTACGATATTATTGGCCGTACACTTCACCTGTTCGCAGTATGCCTTGTTAGCGGAGACGATCCGGTACTCAGGGTCTATGACAATAAAACCCTCATCAACGGTATCGAGTATTTTCTTTATGAATTCCTCGCTTTTTATCAACGCCTCTTTGGTTTGATGCATTTCAGTGACGTCCCGCAGGATCTGGATCAGATGAGTAACATGGCCTTTTTCATCTCTGATGGGAAAGGAAGCGATATGGAATGTTTTTTTCGCGCCGTCAGGCATGGTATGGGTATGCACCACCGATGTTGCCCTGCCGTTTTGAAACGCTTCGGCATGGGGGCAGATGATCTCCTGAAGGCATTCTTCGGGGCAGGGCGTGGGGCATCCATGTGACAGGTCGTGGCATTTTTTCTTGTTGACATCTTCTGCCGTCAGCCCATTGCATAAATCGAGCATGGCCTTGTTGGCGAACACGATGTTGAAATCCCTGTCTATGACGAATATGCCGTCTGAGACGGCGTCAAGGATCTCTTGCTTGTATTTGTTGATCTCGTTCATGGTTTCCCTACCGATCCGATGTGCGTTTTCATTATATCAGTTTTGTGAAACCTCTGTCGTAATACTCGCTTTTGTAAAAGTCACACTCGACGCAGCTTTGTATCTTCTTGGCAAAAGTTCCCTGCACCTTGTTGCCACACAGCGTTCCGGTTACGCGGGCGCAATGGGTCCCATGGTCGGGATACGCCGGACAGACACCCAACTCAGCGGCCTTTGCCCCTGCTTTTTCACGTCCGCACTTCTTGAATTCCCAGCAGTTCATTCATGATCTCCTTTTAGAAGCGATGCCTGCCTCTGCGATAGAATAATATTAAAATGTTGAGATACTATTATAATTATAATTATAAATCAATATAAAAATTAAGATAGGCATAAACAGCTTTGATGTTTTCATATATTCTGTTTTTGGGTCCGGGGCAGGACTTGATAAAGCGGCTTCTATGTGTTATATATATAAATATGTTTTAAAAGAAAAGGCATCACACATGGAACGAAAAAACTGCTGGGAAATGAAGGAATGCGGACGGCAGCCGGGCGGCGCAAATATTGAGATGATGGGAACATGCCCGGCGGCTTTGCCTAATGAATATGATCATACGAATAGAGGCAAGTATGCCGGCAGGTTTTGCTGGGCCGTTACCGGAACGCTCTGCGGAGGTCAAATACAGGGCACATTTGCCAGGAAGATGAAGGATTGTCTTCATTGTGAATTTCTAAAGCGGGTCCATGAGGAAGAAGGCCGCTTCTTCATACTGACTCCGAATATGATTAAAGATGAATGATAGTGAGAGGCATCGAGGACTGCGCCTGTGCAGGGTTTGCAGTCAGGTCCCCTTTGAGTGAGGTCAGAGCCGTTTGGACGTCCCCTTATTTGTTTATATCCTTTTTTCGTTCAGCTTAATTGCGCTATCCTCCTTCGTATCCGGTTCCAAGAAATCCTTCTTTGTCCTGGATCAGTCGGAGGTGCGGGCCATGGCCGAGGCGGATGAAAGCCCGGCCCTGCGTTTTCTGACTCAAAGGCCTCAGGAGACGCTCCTGACCCTCCTGATCCTGCATCAGGCCATCTGGATCCTTCTGGTCGTCGTCACGGTCTGGGTGTTTCGGGATGCCCCGTGCAGGGTCCTTGCCCTCATGGTCCTCTTCATAGTCTATCTCTTCTTCGGCAGATTCCTTCCCAGGACCTTGGTCCAGGGGAGGGAGGTCCGGTATATCCGGAGCGTATCTCCCGTTCTCAAGGTCTTTTATTTCATGATCACTCCGGTCCGTTTTGTACTCGATAAAGTTTCCTCCATCATATTAAGGGAAGGATGGATCCAGGAAAAGCGTGTGATCCAGGACCGGGATTTTAAGAAACTCGTCATGAAACCTTCGCCAGGCCCTGAGATGTATGAGCGGGAGATGATACAGAATGTCATGGATTTCCGAAAGACGCTGGTCAAGGAGGTCATGACCCCTCGGCCGGACATGTTCTGTGTCAACGTGGAGGAGGATGTGTCCCGTATGATTCAGAAGGTCAAGGCGGCGAGCTTTTCCAGGATACCGGTTTATGCCGGGGATTGGGATCACATTGTCGGCATCCTGTACGCCAAGGACCTTCTCCCCCTGGTTCTTAAAGGGGTTTCACCAGGCCAGAAACTGCCCGGCAATCTCCTGCATCCGGCCATGCATGTCCCTGAGACCAAACGGATCAGCGAACTTCTGAGGGAATTCAAGAAGCAGAATGTTCATATGGCCATGGTGGTGGACGAATACGGCGGCGTGGAAGGCCTGGTCTGCCTCGAGGACCTTCTTGAGGAGATTGTCGGCGAGATCCAGGATGAGGGGGACATCGAGGAGAAACTCGTGGAAAAGGTTGACGAGCAGACCTGCAGGATCTCCGCCATGCTCCCACTGGAGGATTTCAACGACCTTTTTCATGCCGCAATCGAGAGTGAGGACTATGAAACCATCGGGGGCTTTGTCGTAGACCAGCTCGGTCATTTCCCGAAGTGGGGGGAGAAGATCGTATACGGCGGTCTTGAGATCTCGGTGTACCGAATCAAGGACGTCCGGATCCTGGAACTGATGGTCACGGACCTCGGCGCGCACCAAGAGGACGACGGCGGTCCGGACATAAACGGGTAGACGTTTTATGCTGATGAGTGTATGGCTGATCATAGGGGTTTTTGCAGGCGTCCTGGGCGAAGCCTTCTTTGCCGTTTCCGAGATCTCTCTCATGGTCTCCGACAAACTGACGCTTCTCGATCTCAAGGATAAGCAGAAACCCGGGGCCATGCCCCTGTTGCGCATTCTCTCCGATCCCCGGAAGATCTCTTATGCCCTGATGATCGGTACGGTCTTTTCAGCGGGGATCAGTACCCTCTTTCTGTCGGTTTTCGTTTTTCGGATGTTCCCCGGCATCTCGCTCGCGGCATCCATCATCATGATCTTTTGTGTTCAGCTCCCCCTGCTGATCATCTTTGGGGAGATCATCCCCAGAGTGTTTTTTTATCACCGGGCGGAGGATGCCGCCCTCCTGATCGCCAGGCCCCTTTCGTACAGCATGGACCTCTTCAAGCCGCTTATTGAACTTTCAGTCCGCTTTCATAGTCTAGTCCGGAAATTTACAGGCGTGAAAGAACCGTCGGAGAATCCCTTTGTTGAAGACGAGGATCTGGAGTGGATCAGGCGGTTCGCCCAAGGGAGCGAGAAGCTCAAGCTGGAGGATGTCCGGATCATCAGGAAGATCTTTGACTTCAGTGACATCCGTGTCCGTCACATCCTTGTCCCCATGGATCAGGTGATCTCGGTGAGCGAGAAAGCATCCGTAACACAGGCCATGGATGAGGTCGTCAGAAACGGGTACACGAGGCTCCCGGTATACCGGGGAGACAGAACACGGATCGTCGGCCTGCTGCATGCCCTGGACCTTTTGCGCATCCAGCCGCTTGACCGGGAGATTGCGGACTACTGCGCGAAACCCTTTTTCGTAAAACCGGACACTCTGATCCGGGACCTTTTCAAATCCATGCAGAAACGGGGAATCATGATGTCGGTGGTCCTGGGAGACGATGGGACTGCACAGGGGATCATCACCATGGAAGACATCCTTGAAGAGATCTTCGGGGAGATTGAGGATGAGTATGATCTGAAGGACCAGCTCTGCCGGGAGGTCAGCGAAAATGAATATCTGGCTGACGCCCGGATCGGCATTCAGGAACTGAATGAACAGCTCCACCTTGATATTCCGGGCAACGGTTACAGGACACTGAACGGCTACATCCTCCACTATCTGCGCCGGGTCCCGCAGGAGGGGGAACGGTTCACCATCGTGAACCTGATGTTCAAGATCGAACTGGCGGATGAACGGCAGATCTATAAACTCTTCTTAAGGAAGCTGCAGCCGGTTAAAAAGGAAAACGGGCCTTTTCCCACTTGAGGAAGGACAGATAATAACTTACGGTTCATCTCCAAAAGAGTGAGTGAAGACATCAGGGGTCAAGGGGTCAAGGATTCCAGGGGTCAAGTGAAGTTCTCAAACACTACAAGGAGTTAAAGGAAGGGCCCCAGTCTTATCAATTATGCTTGGAGATTTATAAAATAACAAAAAGATTTCCTGAGGAGGTTGAGCGGATGCTCAAGGCACTGATCAAATCACTGGAAAACAAACACTTGACCCCTTGACCCCTTGAATCCTCGAACCCTTTTTACCCAATAGATGGGAGAAGAACCTAACTTACAAATAAGGTTCTTGCCAAATTGAAGAAAAAATTTGTGTCGAATGGATTCTGGCCGGTCCGGGCGACCCCCGGATCACGCCGGTATTCAGGTAATTCCAGCCAAGATCTTTTTTGCCCTTTCCAGGACAACTGACGGGTCAAAGGGCTTGGTCATATACTCATCCGCGCCCAGTTCAATCCCTTTGCTGATTTCATTGATCTGACCTCTGGCAGACAGGATGATCACATGGATGTCCGACAGCCCGGGATCGGTCTTGATCTGCCGGCAGATCTCGTATCCGTTCTTGCTGGGGAGCATGATGTCCAGAAAGATAAGGCAGGGCCGTTCTTTTTCGATCAATTTCATGGCCTCTTCCCCGTCTTCGGCGGTGATCACGTCGAGTTTTCCCACCCGTTCCAGTTGAAACTGAAGGGAGCGGAGGATGCAGGGCTCGTCGTCCACCACCAGAATCTTGTTGCTCAGCATATGACCTCCAAAATCGTTTTATGAAAAGGACGGGATTATCCGGCCATTTCTTCCTGAGACGGCATGCTTTCCTGCAACAGGACTTTCCTGGCAAGCGGGACCGTGAAGACGAACCGGCTTCCCTGTCCGGCGGCCCTGCCTTCCGCCCAGATCATTCCCCCATGGGCGTGGATGATCACCTTGCAGATCGGAAGCCCCAGGCCCGTTCCCTTGGGCTTGCCGGTCAGGACATTTCCCCCCTGTTTGAACTTGCTGAAGATCTCCTGCCTCTGATCTTCAGGGATCCCGATGCCGTTGTCTTCTACAGAAACCTGGATCTCATTTCCGGCGGACCTGGCGGCAATCCGGATATTTCCTTTTTGTCCGGTGAATTTGACGGCATTGCTCAGGAGATTTGTGATGACCTGCATGAGCCTGTCCGCATCTCCCATGACCATGGGGAGATCCTTCTCCACCTCGGTATCCATCCAGATCTCCTTTGCATTGCTCAATGGGGCAATGGACCCGGTTGCTTTTGTGATGATATCCGGGAGGGAGACGTCCTGCATGTTCCATTCCATCTTACCTGCCTCGAGTTTGCTGAGGTCCAGGATATCATTGACCATGCGTGTGAGCCGGTCGCTTTCCTGGTCTATAATCTTGAGAAAGTCGTTTCTCTCTTCCGGCCGGACAAGTTCATTGTTATAGAGGAGGATGTTGGAGAAGGCCTTGATGGATGTGAGAGGGCTCCTGAACTCGTGTGAGACCATGGAGATGAAATCGGATTTCATCTGGTCCAGCTTTCTCAGTTCCTTATTGGCCCGGGTCAGTTCCTCGGTCCGGGCATGCATGGATTCGTTGAGGCTTCTGAGTTCACGATTCAGTTTTTCCATCTCCATGGATTTCTTTTTCAAATCGAATGCATTGAGATAGAGTTCGTCTGTTTTGGTATTGACCAGGAATCCCAGGATGACGAGTATGGCCACAATCAGAAGTATCCCCAGATTGTAGAGTATCGGGTAACCGGACAGATAATTGAGGATGAGAAGAAGGGTGAACGTCATCATGATCGCGGTATTATACTGTGTGCCGAGGCATTCAAAAAATCGGCTTTCACAATAGTCGCACCGTTTATAGAGCTTGACGTTCAGGCCCTTATAAAGAAGGCAGTTTTCGTTCTTCTTGACCTTCAATTCCATGTTTCACATCCGCCGGCCGTTTAAGAAGGTTTATCTTTTGGAAAAAAGTTTTCGCACCTGGATGTAAGACACGCCCATCAGGCAGATTCCAGTGGTGGCCGCCAGGGACATGCCCGCCGCGACAATGGCCACAGGAACGATCCAGAAGCCGGCGCCGCAGGCCTGCAGGTAAAGGCCGGCAAAAACAAAGAGGCCCATGACCGTGAAGATGAATTTCTCCGCACTGTTCCCCAGGAGGTACTTGCCTGAGGCGTCTTCAGAAATGGGCCAGGGCTCCCTCCCCAGGACCTTTATCAGGATGTACCGGTAAAACAAAACCGATGGCTCGTAGCGGGTTGAACTGAGCAGGGTGATCAGGGTGGATACCATGACCGGATAGAGAATTCCCGGTTCCTTGAAAAGGACCGCAAAAATACAGCAGAGGGCGATATAGGACCGTTGGAACCGGGACGCCTCGGCGCTCTGGTTGGCCTTGTCGGGTTTAACCTTCGTTAAAACATCGGGAGTTCCCTGAAAAGGCTCGTTGAATATCCGGCTGACTTGTGCCATATCATACCTCCTTAAATTTCTGTTCTTTCAATCTTTTCGACCGTTTTTGCGGAAAACTTTAAGTATATTTTTTTCGGATGATCTGATTATTGAGATTTGAGGTTTTATAAAGATTAATTCTTGACAAGAGATATTCGAAAATGTTAATATTCCAAAACTTCTTGGACCTATGAAGGCTTTTAAAAGCCGGGGATCCATGAAAAAAGAAGATAAAGCATTCTATAAAAAGATTTATTCGGTCAGCACGGCCGGCATCTACATGGTCGTGGCCACCATGATCGGATATTATATGGGCAATCAGATGGACAAATGGTTTCATACCTATCCCTGGTTGACACTGGTCTTCCTGCTCTTTGGAATTGCCGCAGGCTTTAAGAATCTGATCGGTATCGCCGTCAAAGAGAGCAAGGAGGGGTGATCCCTTGATGAAAGAAACGGCGGCAGAACGGGTGATCCCCAGGGGAACCACATGGCAAGGGCTCCTTTTTCTGGCCTTGCTGACCGGCCTCGGCTATGTTTTTTTCGGCAAAGGGGCGGCCTTGGGCATGGTGGTCGGCATGGCGGTCGGCCTCGCCAACTTCAAGGCTCTTGTTTTCATCATCATGCGTTTCTTCAGGCCGGCGCCGCTGCACAAGATTTTCTACGGGCTGATGGGCGTGCTGAAATTTTTGATTTTGGTCTTGGTTTTTTTTGGTCTGATCTATTATAAACTTTTTAATGTCTATGGCATCGTGGCCGGCTTTTCCGCCGCCCTGCTCATGGTCCTGGCTGAAGGGATGATCCTGGCAGGCCGATCCGCTGGCAATTCGGTTATGTCAAAGGTTTTGTGAAAAAAGGATGGAAGATAAAACCACTGGGTGCACAGAGAAGAGCCTTGGTCGCCACCAAGGCACAAAGGCATTAAAAGAAACTATTCAGCCACGAATGGGCACAAATAAATAACTGCTGTTTCTTTGTGCAGATTCGTGTTCATTCGTGGCAAAAAGGTTTTTTGTTTTCTCTGTGTTCTGTGGTCAGATTTCGGCAATTCACAGAGGAGAAGCGACATGCATGAACCGCCGATGTTTTTAAGCTTCCTGGGACACGAGTATCTGGCCGTGGGGTACGCCGCGGTCACCGTTCTGCTCCTGATCCTCATGGGAAAAATCGCAACCTCGAATCTGGCCCTTGTCCCCGCCGGTGTGCAGAACTTCTTTGAGGTGGTTCTTGAGACCATCATGAACTTCATGGCGGGAGTCATGGGGGAAAAGAACGCCAGACGGTTCTTCCCCATGATTGCGACCTTCAGCCTCTTCATCTTCACCTGCAACATGATGGGGATCTTCCCCGGCATGTATTCGGCCACTTCGAATCTGAACATCACCGTGGCCTGCGCCGTGATTGTCTTTATCTCGGTTCATTTCTTCGGCGTCAAGGAGCATGGTTTCAAGTATCTCCTGCATTTTATGGGGCCGGTGATCTGGCTTGCGCCCCTCATGCTTCCCATAGAGATCATCGGGCACCTGGCCAGACCGGTTTCCCACAGCCTGAGATTGTTCGGGAATATCATGGGAGAGGATACGCTTCTCATTATCCTGGCCGGGCTGGTCCCGCTTCTGGTCCCGCTTCCGATCATGGTTCTGATGATCTTTACCAGTTTTGTGCAGACCTTTGTCTTTGTGCTCCTGGCGATCCTTTATATTCAGGGGTCCGTGGAGCACGCAGAGGAACACTGATGGATTTTACCCCAAGGCGCCCCATCCTTCCCCGGACTGGCTCCTCGAACCGGGGCGGGCAAAACGGGGTGTAACGGGGCTTGCTCCCGGGATGTTCCGGGATCTACTCTTGCGGTTCACGGCCGGATGACCGTGCCTTCCGCAGCCGCTTTCCGGGGACGGAAAAACGGGGCTCTCTTGGAGGTGGGGTGGGATAGGATACCTTCTGAGGGCGGCGGGACGGACCTTCGGATCATCGAGCCTGGACGGCAAATTGAGAAGGGAGGTAGAATACCATGAAGAAGATCCTGTCAAGATTGTTTATTTTTGCAGCCGCACTTCTAAGCGCGGTTCCTGCATTTGCCATGGAAGAAGCGGCGGCAGGCGGCGGGGCTGAGAAGGGGACCATTGCCATGGCCACGGCCATCACCATTGCCGTGGCGGCCTTCGGCGGAGCGCTCGGTCAGGGGTTTGCCGTGAACGGCGCCATGCAGGGGATCGCAAGGAATCCCGGCGCATCCGGAAAGATCATGACCAACATGATCATCGGTCTTGCGATGATCGAGTCCCTGGTCATCTACGGTCTGGTCATTGCTTTCATGCTGCTCGGTAAGATGGGTTAATTTTATCGCGGTGTCAGCCCGGCGGGACACGTGAGGTGTCCCGCCTTTCTTCTGAAAAGGATTTACAGAATGGCCAAGGTTCGAAAAATTCTTGTCGCCGTCGACTTCAGTGAAAACTCCAAGAACTGCCTCAAATATGCCTTCGAGTTTTTCAAAGGCTGCGGGATTGAGATGCATGTGGTCCATGTGGTGTACGAGCCTCTCCCTGCAGGGTCCTATATTCCTCATCCTTCGGTCAATCAGATGGAGAAATCTTCTGTGGAATATGCGACCGAAGAACTTACAAAATTCATGCCCAGAAGGATCATGAACAGCGGCGAGGAGATCCATCCGGTCGTGCTGGAAGGGGAGCCTTACTCCACATTGATCGAGTATGCCGAGAAGAACCAACTGGAACTCATCGTCATGGGCAGCCGGGGAGCGAGCGGACTGGAGAGGATGCTTCTGGGAAGCGTGACCGACAAGGTTATCCGCAAGTCGCCGATACCCGTGCTGGTGGTCAAGAACTGACGGAGTTCCGATCTCTTTTCACACCTTTCCGTTTTTCATGTAATATCATCGTTGAGCGAGGATGGGTATGACGGGAAAGATTCGAGTCCGGTTTGCCCCGAGTCCCACAGGTTATCTGCACATCGGAGGGGTGAGGACCGCCCTGTTCAATTATCTTTTTGCCCGGAAGCACGGCGGCTCGTTTGTTCTCCGCATCGAGGATACGGACGTGGAGCGGTCCACCGAGGCCTCCATCCAGGCGATTCTCGACGGCATGGGCTGGCTCGGCCTGGACTATGACGAGGGGCCGGTCCTCCAGAGCCGGCGGATGTCTCTGTACCAGGAACACGTGGAGAGACTGATCGCCGAAGGCATGGCCTACCCCTGCACCTGCTTACCCGAAGAGCTGGAGGAGCGCCGCAGGCAGGCATTGAAGGAGGGGAGGACGCCCAAGTACGACGGCCGATGCCGTGAAGGGACTGGGAACGTTCTCGGGAGGAAAGCGGTCATCCGCTTCAAGACGCCGCTTTCCGGAACCACCGAAGTGGCGGACATGATCCACGGGGTCATCACCTTCGAGAACAGCCAGCTCGACGATCTGATCATCCGCCGCTCGGACGGCACACCCACATACAATTTCTGCGTGGTCGTGGACGACGCCCTCATGGGAATGACCCATATCATCCGGGGTGATGATCACCTGAATAACACGCCGAGGCAGATCCTCATGTACCAGGCGCTGGGGTATGAGATCCCCAAGTTCGCCCACGTCCCCATGATCCTCGGCTCGGACAAGACCCGGCTCTCCAAACGCCACGGCGCCACATCCATCATGGCCTACAAGGAAATGGGCTACCTTCCCGAAGCCATGATCAATTACCTGGCACGGCTGGGATGGGGTTCCGGCGACCAGGAGATTTTTTCCAGGGAGGAACTGATCGAGAAGTTCTCGCTTGATGGGATCGGCAAGTCGCCGGCGGTTTTCAATCCTGAAAAACTCCTCTGGCTCAACCACCATTATATCAAGACCGGAGACCCGGAACGCCTGGCCTCCATCCTCAATGGGATCCTCGTACAAAAGGGTATTCTCACTGAACCCTATCCCTCAGAGAAGATGGGCTATCTTGCCGAGGTGGTCAAGTGCCAGCAGGAGAAACGCAAGACCCTGGTCGAGATGGCCGAGCTTTCCACTTACTTCTTCGAACGCGAGATTGTTATGGATGAAAAGGCAGGGAAAAAATACCTGACTCCGGAAAACCTTCCTCTCCTGGAGGATCTCATGTCGAGATTTGCCGCCCTCGATGACTTTTCCGTGGAGAAGATTCAGGCGATCTTTGAGCAGGTCATGGCCGAAAAGGAGACCGGACTCGGTAAGATCGCACAACCTGTGCGCGTGGCCCTGACCGGAGGAACGGTCAGCCCCGGTATCTTTGAACTGGTCTCCATCCTCGGCAAGGAATCCGTTCTAAAACGGATGAAAAAGGCAGTGGAATATATCAGGAACCGGCCGACGATCTGATCCCTTTCTCCTTGACAGAAAATAACGATTTTGTTACTTTTATGAGCGACATTCGGGTGTCGTCCAATGGTAGGACAGCAGACTCTGGATCTGCCTATCGAGGTTCGAATCCTTGCACCCGAGCCATAGGGTCCCATCGTCTAACGGTTAGGACGTCGGCCTCTCACGCCGGTAATACGGGTTCGAATCCCGTTGGGATCACCATCTCCCTCACCATTTGTCCCTCCCTCCAATTTGTTTCTACGATTCGAAAGTGTGCTTTTTGGGATTCGGTCATGAGCGGAAGGGGTCATCCATCTCCGTTCGCCGAGCCCGAGCAGGGCTCTTGCTCCCGGCTGCATGGTCGAATCCCGTTGGGATCACCACTTTAAAGTTGACAATTGTACTGTTGAAATGTACTATTGAACAGTTCATTCAAGGAGGTGATTCACATGATCACGGTTAAAGAGGATACGGCTCTCATAGGGATTGCGGAGTTGAGGAACAAGGCTTCCGATGTTCTGAGTATAATAAAAAAACACCGTGTTATTCTGACCAAACGGAATAAACCCTTGGGTGTTATCATCGATTACGATGAATACAAAGAAATGCAACGGATCATTGATGAAGTAGAGGATCTTGCCTTGGGATCCATAGCCAAAGACCGTCTGGAGAGAAAAGGAAAAAAATACGTCAGCCTGGATGAGACGGAGAAAAAGGTGGGGCTCAGGTAATGTACACCGTCCTGATCGATGAGCTTGTCCTCAAAGAAGACTTCAGAAAGATCGACAAACCTGACCAGCAGAGAATCATCAAGACCATCAGGAAAAAGCTGACGAGTGAACCTGAAATCTTCGGCTCGCCCTTGCGAGCCGACCTTAAAGGGTTATGGAAGCTGAGAGTGGGACCCTATAGAGTCATTTATGAGATAAAGAAAAAAGAGGTTCTGGTCTACGTCATCAAGGTTGGATTCAGACGGGACGAGGAAGTGTATAAAGAAATTTTAAAACGTTTCAAATAAGGTTATGTCAAATTTCTTTTACAAAGAAACCTATTTCTGCTACACTCGTTTTGTCGCTTAATAACATCGTTCGATATTGAATAGACAAACTGGATAGGGTATAAAGACTGCATGAATAAGCACAATATTTTTATAGCGGATTCTCGTTCGATGTCGGAAGTTCCGGATGAGTCCGTCCATCTCGTCATTACGTCGCCGCCTTACTGGCAACTCAAGGATTACGAGAGTGTCCAGCAGATCGGCTTTCATGATACCTACGAAGAATACATAAACAACCTGAACCTCGTATGGAAAGAATGCCACCGTGTCCTGCACGGCGGTTGCCGTCTGTGCATCAATATCGGTGATCAGTTCGCCAGATCTGTATATTATGGCCGCTATAAAGTCATCCCCATCAGAACCGAGATCATTAAATTCTGTGAATTCATCGGTTTCGATTATATGGGGGCCATTATCTGGCAGAAGGTGACGACCTGTAACACGACGGGCGGGGCTACGATTATGGGGTCGTACCCCTATCCACGAAATGGAATTATCAAGATTGATTACGAATTTATCCTGCTCTTCAAAAAACCCGGCAGCCCCCCGCCGGTCGACAAGGCGGCGAAAGAGCAGTCCAAGCTGTCTGTAGAAGAATGGAACGAATACTTCGCCGGACACTGGAATTTTCCCGGGGAGAAACAGGATAAGCATCTGGCCATGTTTCCAGAAGAGCTTCCCCGGCGGTTGATCAGGATGTTCAGCTTTGTCGGGGAAACGGTTCTTGACCCATTCCTGGGAAGCGGCACGACCTCCCTGGCGGCAAAGCGTCTTCAAAGGCACTCGATCGGATACGAGATCAATGAGTCATTTTTACCGGTGATCAGAAAAAAAATCGGGGTTGAGCAGGCCGATATTTTCAGTCAGACCGTTGTAGAAGTCGTTAAACCGGCACGAGAGACCATCGACCGCCGGCAGGAAATACAAAAAATGCCTTATATATTTCACGATCCTGTCCGATTCGACAAGAAGATCGATCCCAGGAAGATGACCTTCGGTTCAAAAATCGAAGCCAACGGAAACGGTAAAGGGCAGTATCTACATTTGAAGCGCGTGATCGCCCCCAACATGATGGAACTCAATAACGACATGATCGTCAGGTTGATCGGCATTGGAACAAAGGCAGGCAAGGAGCCGGAAGCCATGAAATGGCTTTGGGACAAATTAAAGGGGCAGAGCGTTTACCTGAAATTCGACCAGGCAAAATATGATGAAAACAGCCGGCTGCTCTCTTATCTGTATCTGAAAAATAATACCTTTATCAATCTTCATTTACTTCGCTCAAATCTGGTCCAATTAGACGAGACATTCCCATTCAGACACCATGACAAGTTCAAAGCGATCCTTAGAGAAGAAATCCGACCATGAAGAAACTCAAGATGAGAAATGATCAGAGCATGGGTCAAAGACTTGGTTATCGTGAAAACATTTGTCGGCTTGAAATTTCAGGAGGCGATTCTGAAACGTGTCGCCGCACATACGGGAAAATCCTATAGGACATCCGATCCTGAAGAAGAGGCGAGGGGGATCGATGGCTATATCGGCGATCATCCCGTCAGCATCAAACCACAGACTTATGAATCGAAGCAGATGTTACCGGAAAGCATCGGGGTACAAATCATCTACTATGAAAAAGTCAAGAACGGAATTAATATCTTTTTTGACGAATTGTAATATCATCGCTTTTTTTCTTTCCCTGTCTTTTGGATTCTGGCCCATTCATCACGTAATGTTACCGTCCGGTTGAAGACGAGCCGGTCCTGAGTGGAGTCTCGATCCACGCAGAAGTAACCCAGTCTTTCAAACTGGTAACGGCTTCCTGGTGCTGCACCCGCGAGGCCGGGTTCCAGCCTGCACGATGTCACCGTCTCCATGGATTTCGGATTCAGAAAGGCCTTGAAGTCGGGTGTGTCCTTATCCCCCTCGGGATCGGCTTTGGTGAAGAGATGATCGTAGAGGCGGACTTGGGCCTGGATCGAGTGGGCGTCAGAGACCCAGTGCAGGGTGGACTTGACCTTGCGGCCGTCCGGGGAGTCGCCGCCCCGTGTGGCCGGGTCATAGGTGCAGTGGAGTTCCACCACCTCGCCGGCCTGGTTTTTTACGGCGCTGACGCATTTTATGAAATACGCGTACCTCAGCCTGACCTCCCGGCCCGGGCAAAGGCGGTAGAACTGTTTGGGCGGGTCCTCCATGAAATCCTCCTGTTCGATGTAGAGGATTCGTGAAAAGGGGACCTTCCGTGTCCCCATGCCGGGATCTTCGGGATTGTTGACGGCCTCCAGTTCCTCCATACGGCCTTCAGGATAGTTGTCGATGACCACGCAGAGGGGCCGAAGCACGGCCATGACGCGGGGGACCCGCTTATTCAGGTCTTCACGCAGGCAGTGTTCAAGGAGTGCAATATCAACCATGCTCTCCCTTTTGGCCACGCCGATGCGTTCACAGAAGCTGCGGATGGCCTCGGGCGTGTATCCCCGCCTGCGAAGCCCGGAGATGGTGGGCATCCGGGGATCGTCCCAGCCGGAGACATGCCCCTCCTGAACCAGTTGCAGGAGCTTCCGTTTGCTCATGACCGTATGGCCGAGGTTGAGGCGGGCGAACTCGATCTGCCGGGGATGATGGATTTCCAACTGATCAAGAAACCAATTATAGAGCGGCCGGTGATCCTCAAATTCCAGCGTGCAGATGGAGTGGGTGATCCCTTCGATGGAATCCGACTGCCCGTGGGCAAAGTCGTACATGGGATAAATGCACCATTTCTCGCCGGTTCGGTGATGCGAGGCGTGAAGGACCCGGTACAGGACCGGGTCCCGCATATTCAGATTCGGGGAGGCCATGTCGATCTTTGCCCGGAGCACACGGGAGCCGTCTCCGAATTCGCCGGCGCGCATCCGTTCAAAGAGGTCCAGGTTCTCTTCAATAGAACGGTTCCGGAAGGGGCTCTCCCTGCCCGGCTCGGTTGGGGTGCCGCGGTATTCGCGGATTTCATCCGCGCTCAGGTCATCCACATAGGCCTTGCCCTTCTTGATCAACTGAACGGCAAATTCATAAAGTTTCTCGAAATAGTCGGATGCATAGTAGAGCCTGCCGTCCCAGTCGAACCCGAGCCAGCGGACGTCCTCCTGGATTGATTCCACGTACTCGACTTCCTCTTTGGCCGGATTGGTATCATCGAACCGAAGGTTGCAGAGGCCTCCGAATTCCCCGGCGATGCCGAAATTGAGACAAATGGATTTGGCATGTCCGATATGGAGATAGCCGTTAGGTTCCGGCGGGAACCGGGTCTGCACCCGCCCTTGGTTCTTGCCGTCTTTTATATCTTCGGAAATGGTCGTCCGTATAAAATCAGATGGCGGTGTCTTGCCATGCATGCCCATATTCAAGTGTATGTCCTCAATAATGACGGTTTCGTAATAAGTCCTCAAATAGGACGGCAAAGAAAAAAGGCCCAGATGCAAGGCGCGCAAGTCCTGAGGAATCAGCGCGTACATAGACGTACGCTGCAATGACCTCTCTGCGTGCCCGCCTGAGCGAGGACCTGCCTGCCACGCTGTGGCGCAGGCATGGCGCTCGCAGTCAGGCGGTCACGCACAGGCAGGCGAAGGACGCAGCGCAACGCCGCAGATGGACTTTTTACGAAGCCGTCAATAACTCATCAATCGAGAATATGGGGTGATAATCGTAGTTACGGAGGGATTCTCTGCCGCCCATATTCCTGTCCACGATTGAAATAACCATTGCAATCTTCAGTCCGGCCTCTTTCAGCCGTTCTATGGCCGTCAGCACGGATTTCCCTGTGGAGACGACGTCTTCAACGACGACGATTCTCCCCCCTTTTTCAATGATCCCCTCTATGTATTTTTGAGTCCCATGCTTCTTGGCTTCTTTTCTCACACTGACGACGGGGATATTCTTCCTTTGTTGATAGAAGGCATAGTGACTGACACTGAAGGCAATGGGAATGGCCCCGTACATGAGGCCGCCGATATAGTCTATATGCTTGTCCCCGATCATGCCGTAGATCAGTTCGCCGATCAAAGAGCCGGTTTCGGGGGTGTTGATGACCTGCTTGGCATCAATATAATAAGCGCTCTCGCCTCCATGCGCAAGGGTGAACCTGCCGATTTGCAGGGCTTTCTTTTGTATGATCTCTTTGAGTTGTTGTCTTGCATCCATGTCCGCCTCTTTTGGGCCTGCATCTTATATCAAAAAAATCTTTTTGACAAATCTTTTTGACAATCGGAATAAAAGAAAAAAAGATGTTCACCGGCCCGTTTATGCCCATAATTTTACTTGCAATGGCATTTCGGGTTTGCTATAGTGCACGCGAGAAGAAGGAAAGCTTACTAACCGGGTAGAGAGCAGATACTTATCGCGTCGTTCATACCTGCCGTGTAAATTTCACTGCAAGCGCTTTTGTATGGGTCCCGCCTGAGTCTCTGCCTATCCCAAATGAGGAGAGAAGAGTTATGTCAATGAAACTGTATGTGGGAAATCTTTCTTATGAGATGAGCGAGTCCCAACTGAGTGATCTTTTTACCCCCTTCGGCGCCATTGAAAGCGCAAAGATCATCACCGACAAATATACGGGGAACTCCAAAGGTTTCGGATTTGTCGAGATGTCGAGCCGCGAGGAAGGCGAGAAGGCCATCAGCGAGTTGAACGGCAAACAGATCAATAATCGCGCGATCACGGTTAATGAAGCCCGTCCCAAACCGGAGAGGGGCAGTTCCGGCGGCAGGGGCGGCGGCGGAGGCGGAGGCAGAGGGAGATACTAAGTCCTTCGATTCATATCGGTATCGATTTTTAAGAAAATCCTCAACAAGAAAGGCATCCTATGCCATTGTGGGAATGGCATGAATGTTGGGGGTTTGTCTTGTTTTTTATGAAAAGAGGACAAAACATATCCACATCATCAGGTACAGCGCCATCCTTACAGAATAGGTGATTTTTGACTATTTTTTCTTGCAATCAAGAATCCTCTATGCTAAATTTTATAATTTAAAATTTGCTGATTCAGTGGTCCTGTTCATAAATATGGTAACGTACCGACTTGTACTCGGTTTACCGGTAGAGGGTCATAGGGCGGTCTCATCTCCGCGCGCGACTGAGGCGTACCCCCTCCCCTGTGGTACGTCGCAAGGAGCGGAACTTTGATCCGACCGCCCTATGACCCTCGAATGCGACCGTATTTACGAATAGGGCCACTAATCTATAAAACTCTCCAGAAGATAAGCGAAGCAGAAAAAAACTGCTGATTTCTTCTGGATATCACACACATATCCGGATCCAGGGGGGTGGTGCGCATCGGGCGTTTCCCCGGGAGATGAAGGATATGGAGGAAAAAACCATTATAAGGAGAAACGGTTATGCCGATTGTCACCATGAAAGAGCTTTTGGAGGCCGGGGTCCATTTCGGGCACCAGACCAACCGATGGAATCCGAAGATGAAGAAGTTCATCTTCGGCGAACGGAACGGGATCTATATCCTGGATCTTCAGAAAACCTTGCGCAATATCAAGGAGATTCATAACACGGTCAAACAGATCATATCCGATGGAAAACATATCCTGTTTGTGGGGACCAAAAAACAGGCTCAAGACGCCATCTATGAGGAGGCCGTACGGTGCGGGATGTTTTACGTGCATCAGCGCTGGCTCGGCGGGACATTGACCAATTTCAAGACCATCAGAAACAGTATTTCAAAGTTGAAGAATATCGAAAAGATGAAGGAGGACGGGACCTTTGAGAAATTCAGCAAGAAAGAGTCCCTGATGATAGAGAAAGACCGGCTCAAATTGGAAAAGTATCTGGGGGGCATCAAGGATATGACCAGTCTTCCCGGCGCCCTTTTTATCGTAGATCCCAAGAAGGAGAAAATCGCCGTTCATGAAGCCCGGATCATGGGAATTCCCATCATCGCCATCGTGGATACGAACTGCGATCCGGACGAGATCGATTATTGTATCCCCGGAAACGATGACGCCATCCGTTCCGTCCGCCTCGTGACATCCAAAATCGCCAATGCGGTATTGGAGGCCAAGGAGAGAAGGGCGCCTGATATTGAAGAAGCGATGATGGCTGCGGCGGCCGGAAGCGAGGCGCCGGATCAAACCCTTCAGACAGAATCCTCTCAGGCGCCTGCACAGGAATCATGAAATCAAACAGATCCGCCGGCAGAAGGGAGGCGGGAGGTATGGAATCGTAAGGAGGAAAAGTATGGGCGGTATTTCAGCCGATCAGGTCAAAGAGTTGAGGAGCCGGACCGGCGCGGGGATCATGGACTGCAAAAAGGCTCTTGCGGAGTCCAACGGGGAACTGGAGGGAGCCATTGATTATCTCAGGAAGAAGGGACTTTCGGCAGCGGCGAAACGTTCCGGCCGGACCACAGCCGAGGGGCTGGTCAGTTCGTACATCCATGCCGGAGGAAAGATCGGGGTGCTGGTTGAAGTGAATTGTGAAACCGATTTCGTAGCCCGCAATGAAGAATTCCAAACCATGGTCAAGGATATTGCCATGCATATCGCCGCCGCACGGCCGCTCTTCATCCAGAGGGAGGAAGTTCCTCAGGATTTCCTCGACCGGGAGCGCGGCATCTTTAGGGAACAGGCCATCGGATCCGGCAAGCCGGAAAAGATTGTGGACAAGATCGTCGAAGGGCGCCTGGACAAATATTACGGAGAGGTCTGCCTGATGGAGCAGCCCTTTGTCAAGGATACGGACATCACGATCAAGGACCTGATCACCCGGAACATTGCAAAGATCGGGGAAAATATCCAGATCCGCCGCTTTGCCCGGTATGAGCTGGGTGAAGGGATAGAGAAGAGTTAATCTCCGTTACACGCCTGCAAGGAAGGATGATATCCAAGAATGGCCGGCCTGAAATTCAAAAGGATCCTGCTGAAACTGAGCGGAGAGGCCCTGATGGGGAAAAGGGAATATGGGATCGATCCCGATACCATGCTGGCCATCGCCCAGGAAATTCGTGAAGTTCAGGATCTTCATGTGGAGATGGCCATTGTGATCGGAGGCGGGAACATCTTCCGAGGGATCTCGGCCATGGCCCAGGGCATGGACCGGGCCACAGGTGATTACATGGGGATGCTCGCCACCATGCTGAACGCCCTCGCCCTTCAAAGCATGCTGGAGAAACAGGGGGTGATGACCCGTGTGCTTTCTGCGCTGGAGATGAAGGAACTGGCCGAACCCTATATCCGAAGACGGGCCACGCGGCATCTGGAGAAAGGGCGGGTGGTGATCTTCGGCGGCGGGACGGGCAATCCTTATTTTACCACGGATACGGCTGCGGCCCTGCGGGCCATGGAGATCAACGCCGAAGTGATTCTCAAGGCCACCAAGGTGGACGGCGTCTATACCGACGACCCCATGATTGACAAGGATGCGAAACTGATCAAGGAGCTGACCTACATAGAGGTCTTGCAGAAGAAGCTCAAGGTCATGGACTCCACGGCTATTTCTTTGTGTATGGACAACAAACTTCCGATTATTGTCTTCAACATGATGCAGCATGGGAATATCAGGAGGGCCGTCCTGGGGGAAAAGATCGGGACCATTGTTCGAGGAGGGTAACCATGAACGAAGATACCAAAGCCTGTGCCCAAGAGAAGATGGATAAGGCTATTACCGCTTTGAAGAATGAGTTTGCCCGGGTGCGGACCGGCAGGGCCTCGACAGCGCTGCTCGACCACATCATGGTGGATTATTATGGGACCCCCACACGGCTGAATCAATTGGCGACCCTTTCCGTGCCTGAAAGCCGGATGATCACGATTCAGCCCTGGGATGCCACCGCGCTGAAGTCCATCGAGAAAGCCATTCTCAAGTCGGACCTGGGGTTGACGCCTTCGAATGATGGAAAGATCATCCGGATGACCATTCCCGAACTGACCGAAGAGCGCAGGCGTGAGATCGTGAAAATCATCAAGCATGTGACCGAGGAGTGCCGGATTTCCATCCGTCAGATCAGGAAGGAAGCAAACGACCAGCTCAAAAAGATGGAGAAGGAAAAGGCGATTACCGAGGACGAACACCGCCGGATCCAGGATGAGATCCAGAAGATGACCGACAAGACGATCCAGCAGGCTGATCAAATCTTAGAGAAGAAGGAAGCGGAAGTCATGCAGATATAAGGTATCTTGGGGTCAAGGGTTATAGTGTTTTTCTCTAAAGATTTTGTTTGCGTTTCAGTATTTCAATTGAATCCTTGAACCCTGGAACCCTTTCAGCCCGCTAAAGGTCTCGGAAGACCATCATGAACAGAGAGGTTTCCACCATCGGGGAAAAGAGCCGCGCCGAAGACTTCGATCTTTTGCAGCAGATCGATCTTTCCGCCGTTCCGAAACACGTCGCCATCATCATGGACGGCAACGGCCGCTGGGCCCGTGCCCGCTCCGTCCCCAGGATAGAGGGGCATCGTGCAGGGGTGAAGGCCGTGGACGAGGTGGTCACCTGTGCGCGGGAGATCGGCATCAAGGTGCTCACCCTTTACGCCTTCTCCATGGAGAACTGGCAGCGGCCCAAGGAAGAGATCAGGGCCTTGATGTATCTTCTCAAGGAATACATCTTAAGGAAGATCTCCGTGATGAAGGCTAACCATATCCGGTTCATGACCATCGGCCGGATTCAGGAACTGCCCAAGGACGTCCAGCCGCTCCTGAAGCGGGCTGAGGAAGAGACCCGGGAGAACCATGGACTGATCTTGAACCTGGCCTTGAGCTACGGAGGGAGGGCGGAGATCGTTGATGCCATCCGGTCCATCCTGCAGGATTTTTCCGAAAACAGGATCCGAATCGACCAGGTGGACGAAGCCCTTGTCGCTTCCCGCCTATACACCGCCGGCCTGCCGGACCCGGATATCATGATCCGGACCAGCGGGGAACAGCGTATCAGTAATTTCTTATCCTGGCAGTCGGTTTACACCGAACTCTATTTTACCCCTATCTGGTGGCCGGACTTCAGACGCAGGGCATTCCTCGAGGCCATGATTGATTTCCAAAGAAGGGAGAGACGTTTCGGCCTGACCGGTGAGCAGGTAAAAACGATTAAGGGGAAGGAAGATGCCTTCTAAACGGGTGCTTACCGCCCTGGTCGGTCTCCCGCTCTTTATCCTTCTGATCTTCCGCGGGTCTCCATCTCTTTTTTTCTTCTCAGTTCTGATCGTCGCCTTACAGGGGCAGAATGAATTCTACCATCTCCTGGAGAGCGGGGAAGTGCGGCTGCAGAAATTTCTCGGCCTGCTCATGGGAGCGCTTCTGCTGATCGGTTTTTACACCGAGGACGGCCGGCTCGTTGCGGCGTCCATCTCCCTGTTCCTGATCCTGATCCTGGTGTTCAGGACCTTGTCCATGCGTGACGTGGCCCAGGCCGCCAAGGAAATCGGGGTGACCTTCTTCGGCTTATTTTATGTCTCTTATTTTCTCGGATACCTGATCCTGATCCGCGGCCAGGAACACGGCCGAGCATGGATCTTCTTTCTGTTCCTTGTGATATGGGCCGGAGATACCGGCGCCTACTATCTCGGGCGCCGTTTCGGTAAACACAAGCTGTTTTTGAAGATCAGTCCCAAGAAGACCTGGGAGGGCGCGGTTGGAGGACTTGCCTGCAGCCTGGCGGCGTCTGCGGTTGGGCAGTATTTTCTCTTTCCGGCGAATGATCTCAATCATATGGTCCTCTTGGGCGGCGGGCTGGGACTCATCGGGCAAATCGGGGACCTGGCCGAGTCTCTCCTTAAAAGGTCATCCGGGTTCAAGGATTCCGGTTCTGTTTTTCCCGGACACGGGGGTATCCTGGACCGTTTTGACAGTATCCTCCTTGCATCTCCGGTTCTTTATTACGCGGTATGGTTCGGGGTTTATGATTGAGGTTCTCATCGTCTATTCTATTTCGAGACGATGAACAGCAGGGGCCCTATGGGATCGAATGCCAAACAAAGGGTTGTGATCCTCGGCGCCACGGGCTCGGTCGGCGTGAACACGCTGAGGGTGATCGAGCAGTTTCCGGAACGATTTGAGGTTCTCGGACTCACCGCCTATCGAAATGTGAAGCTTCTTGCCGAGCAGGTGAGACGGTTCAACCCGAGGCGGGTCTCAGTGGGGACTCAAGAGGATGCGGAAGATCTTGCCGCCTCTCTAATGAGGCCGTCCGTGCGGATCGGTTACGGCGTGGAGGACCTGGTAGAGATTGCCGCCCTCAAGGGGGCCGACCTGGTGGTCTCTTCGATTGTAGGGGCGGCCGGGCTGGTCCCGACGCTCACCGCCATACGGGCGGGGAAGAGGATTGCGCTGGCCAACAAAGAGACCCTGGTCATAGCAGGGCGTCTGGTGATGGAGGAGGCGGCAAGGCACGGCTCCGAGATCATCCCTGTGGACAGCGAGCACAGCGCGATCTTTCAGTGCCTGGCCGGTGAGGATAAAGAGAAAGTTCGGCGTCTGATCCTCACGGCCTCCGGAGGGCCCTTCCACGGTTTTTCCCCGCAAGACATGGACCGGGTCACGCCCGAGGATGCCCTCCGGCACCCGAAATGGGACATGGGGCGGAAGATCAGTATCGATTCGGCATCGCTCATGAACAAAGGCCTGGAGGTCATCGAGGCCCGATGGCTTTTTGATATCCCGGTGGACCGTATAGAGGTTCTGGTGCATCCCCAGAGCATCGTCCATTCCATGGTGGAGTTTGTCGATGGCTCGGTCCTGGCACAGATGGGGAATCCGGACATGCGTCTCCCGATCTCCTATGCCCTGGGTTATCCGGACCGGCTTCCGACCGGGCTTATGCCCCTTGATCTCGTGCGCAACGGGCCGCTCACCTTCATGCCGCCCGATCAGGAAAAGTTCCCCTGTCTCAGCCTCGCCTATGAGGCGATCCGGGCCGGCGGGCTCATGCCCGCCGTTCTGAACGCCGCGAATGAGGTTGCCGTGGAGGCGTTCCTGAGTCGGAAACTTGATTTTTCGGAGATCGCCGAGATCATACGAGAGACCATGATGACTCTGAATGTTGAGAATTATACCACGATTGAAGACGTGCTCCGGACGGATTTGAAGGCCAGGAAGGCGGCCAGGGAGGTGATTTCAAAACGAAAAAAAAGCGCTAAAGAATCCTGACCATTTTCCGATAAGGCGCTTGAAATCCTGTATCAGGAGGAACCCTATGCTTTTCGGAGAGTTTTTAATCAAAAGGGGAGTGGCCACAGAGGAGCAGATCGTCAAGGCGCTTGACGAGCAGAAGAAGATCAGGCTTCCGCTCGGCACCGTGGCCGTTACGAATCATTTTCTCAGCATCAAGGATGTGTATGCGGTTCTGAACAGACAGGTCGAAGACCCTGAAAAAAAGTTCGGAGAGATTGCCTTGGAACTGGGGCTCCTGACCGAGCAAGAGCTTGATAAGATTATTGAACTTCAGTATGAGAAGAACCCCAATATCGGAGAGATCCTGGTCAGGCGCGGTGTTCTAAACAAAGAGCGTCTATTTGAAGAGTTGAATGCCTTTGTCAGGATCAAGGGAGCGGTTCTCTCGGAGTAAGTTCCGATCATTACAGACGATTTTCCATCCCCTCCTTATGCAGTTTAAGTCTTGAGCCTAAGAGGTCCTATTCGTAAATACGGTGGCATTCGAGCCTGCCTGTGCCATGGCAGACAGGTGCCGTAGGGCGGGCTCATCGGCGTTCCGCTCCTTGCGGTGTACCAGAGGGGTACGCCTCAGTCGCGCGCCTTGATGCGTCCGCCCTACGACCCTCTCGGTACGTCACCCTGTTTACGAACAGGACCACTAAGTGGCCCGTTTAAGACCCGGCCTCTCTCTGACGCGTTCACCCCGTAAGACGTTTGTTTTCTGATATTGCGTTTGTTTTCATCCTTTATTTGTGTTAAGTTATATCAAATCAGCGCTCTTTTCAGGCATGGAAAGACTTTGCCAGTAATGAGAATTTTTTAAGGATCGGATATGTCATCTTATGCAGCCGTCATGTTGTTGGATTTTTCATTTTTAAGGGCTTTTGGCGCAGAGCATCCCACCCTGCTCAGTATATTTGCCTTTATCGTGGTCCTGGGCGTTCTGATCTTCGTTCACGAACTGGGGCATTTCATCCTGGCCAAATATTTCGGGGTAGGGGTGGAGAAGTTCTCACTCGGATTCGGACCCAGGATCTTCGGCAAGAGTTATGGGGGGACCGAATATTTGATCTCCGCCGTTCCCCTCGGCGGGTATGTAAAAATGATCGGAGAAGATCCCAAGGAGCCCTTGCCCCCCGAAGACCAGAAGCGCTCCTTTAACAACCAGCACGTGATGAAACGTTTCCTGATCGTAGCCGCAGGGCCTGCATTCAACCTCCTTTTTGCAGTCATCGTCTTTCTGGGGATGTTCATGATCGGTTACCCTTCGGACGACACCACGATCGGATGGGTCGAGAGGAACTCAGCCGCATGGGAGGCCGGCCTCCGGTCCGGAGACCGGGTCCTGGCCGTGAACGGAGAGCAGATCCGACTGTGGGAGGATCTTTCCAAACGGATCAGGGAGAGCAAGGCCCAGGCGCTTTCCCTTGAGGCCGTCAGGGACAGCGGCGGATTCAAGGTTGTGGTTCAGCCTGAAATCACGGAAGGGAAAAATCTGTTCGGCGAAGACGAGAAACGTCCCTACATCGGCATACAGCACCAGACTCTCGGCCCGGTTGTGGGCCTGCTGTCCCCTCTCTCCCCGGCCGGGAGGGCCGGTTTCAAGACAGGGGATCTCATTTTGAGCGTGAATGGGGAGGAGGTCGAGAGTATCCCTCTCCTTGAAAAGATCATTATGCGCCATCTTGGGAATCGTATGCAGTTCGAGGTCGAGCAGGACGGCAAAAAGATTCCGATGAGCGTCGTCCTGACGCAGCCCGAGATCGAATCGCTTCAGAAGGGGGGAGAGTACCAGGTCTTGGAGAGATTCGGCCTGGCCTATGCGGAACTGTTCGTCCGGCAGGTGACCTCAGGTTCCCCGGCAGAGAAAGCCGGGATCAAGGCCGGTGATCTCATCAACGGAATAGACGGCAGACCGGTTTACACTTTTGCAGAACTTCAGGAGAAGATCAGCAGGAAGCCCGGCATCCCCATGAGGTTGAAGATAGTCAGAGCAGGCGTGAGCTTGATGCTCACGGTCACTCCGAATGCGGTAACCGAGAAGGATGCTCTGGGGAACAAGGTCTCCGTAGGGAAGATCGGGATATTAAGCGCCCATTATCCGAAGCCCGGCCCCACCATTCTGGTGCGATACAATCCATTCACAGCGCTTGAGAAGTCGCTGGCCATGACCGGAGAGTTCATCGTCCTGATCCTGATCAGCCTGGTCAAACTGATCCAGCAGGTCATTCCCGTTGAGACCATGGGCGGGCCCATCATGATCGCCCAGCTTGCGGGCCAGCAGATCCAGTACGGGGTTCTGGAACTCTTCAAGTTCATGGCGCTGATCAGCATCAATCTGGGAATCCTGAACCTTCTTCCTATTCCGATTCTGGACGGGGGGCATATTCTCTTTTTCGCCATTGAAGGGGTTCTTGGACACCCGCTCAGTATGAAGAAGCGGGAGATTGCCCAGCAAGTCGGCCTTTTTCTTCTGGTTTTTCTCATCCTCTTTGTAACGTACAATGACATTATGAGATTATTCGGTTAGTCAGTCTTGATGAACTCGTAAAAAGTTCATCAGTGAGACGGCACAGTAAAAAGCTCCGGATGCAAGGCGCGCGAGTCCTGAGGAATGAGGCGTACTGAGAGGTACGCTGCAATGACGAAGGATGAAGCGCAACACAGCAGGCGGACTTTTTACGAAGCCGTCAGTCTTGCCGGGGTGACACGGGCGACTATGGAAATCAAGAGAAGAAAGACCCGTCAGATCCGCGTCGGGAATATCCTGATCGGGGGAGGCGCCCCGGTTACGGTCCAGTCCATGTGCAGTACCGATACACGGGATGCCGGGGCCACCGCGGCACAGATCATCCGGCTCCAGGATGCAGGGTGCGACCTGGTCAGGGTCGCGGTTCCGGACCAGGATGCAGCCAGGGCCCTGTCAAAGATCAAAGAGAAGATCAGTATCCCGCTGATTGCAGATATCCATTTCGACTACCGCCTCGCCCTTGAATCTGTCGAGCGAGGTGCGGACGCCTTGCGGATCAACCCCGGTAACATCGGTAAACCCGAGAGGGTTGAGGCCGTGGTCAGGGCGGCTATGAGCCGGGGGATCCCCATCCGGATCGGGGTCAATGCCGGGTCCCTGGAACCTGAGTTATGGGAGAAATACGGCGGCCCCACGCCGGAGGCCATGGTGGAGAGCGCCCTCCATCATATCCGATTCTTTGAGAGTCTGGATTTCAGAGAGATCAAGATCTCACTTAAGGCCTCGGACGTGAAGAGGACCGTGGAGGCCTACCGCCTGATGGCTGATCTGACCGACTATCCGCTCCATATCGGGATCACGGAAGCGGGGACCCTTGTCCCCGGCGCCGTCAAGTCTTCGGTGGGGCTGGGGATCCTTCTATCCCAGGGCATCGGGGATACCCTCAGGGTCTCTTTGACCGAAGACCCGGTGCAGGAGGTCAGAGTCGGTATGGAGATCCTCAAGTCCCTAAGACTCAGGGAGGCGGGGCCGGTCATGATCTCCTGCCCCACCTGCGGGAGGTGTGAGATCGACCTTATCGGTCTGGCCCATGATGTGGAAGAAAGACTCTCCCGTCTGAAGACCCCGCTCGATGTCGCCGTCATGGGATGCGTGGTCAACGGCCCCGGCGAGGCCAGGGAGGCCGACTTCGGCATTGCCGGCGGCAAAGGCGTGGGACTGATCTTCCGCAAGGGGAAGATCGTTCGCAAGGTCAGAGAGGAAGACCTTGCGGATGCGCTCATGGAAGAGATCCGGAAGACAATAGGCAGTGGGCAGTAGGCAGGTCTCCCCTTGCCGGTGTCTTTTATATTTTTCAGTTTTTCCCTGTATGCTATCTACTGACTACTGTCTACTTGGGTTGAGTTCTCCATGCGCGACAGCGATATTGATGCGGTGATCCGCATTCTCAAACAGGAGGTCCGCAAATGGAAGGAGCCTATTGTGAGCAGGGTGGCCGAACAGAGCCGGGACCCTTTTCAGATCCTGATCTCCTGCATCCTTTCGCTCCGGACACAGGACGGGACCACGGCCGCCGCATCGGAGAGGCTTTTTCGCGTTGCGAAGACACCCGAGGCGCTTTTGAGGCTCACTGTAAAAAAGATCGAGCGGCTGATCTATCCGGTGGGTTTCTACCGGGTCAAGGCCGGGAACATCAGGACGATCTCAAAGAGATTGATCGAGTTCTATGATTCAAAAGTCCCGAATGAGATTGATGAACTCCTGAAACTTCCGGGTGTGGGAAGGAAGACCGCCAACCTGGTGGTGACCATCGGATACAACAAGTACGGCATCTGTGTGGACACACATGTGCACCGGATCACGAACCGGTGGGGATACGTCAAGACGGGATCACCGGAGAAGACGGAATTCGCCCTCCGGGAGAAACTTCCCAGGAAACACTGGAAGATCATCAATGATCTGCTGGTGACCTACGGGCAGAACCTCTGCCGGCCCATGAGGCCGCATTGCGGGGAATGCCGGATCTTCCGGTATTGTGACAGGGTGGGTGTGGAAGGATAAGGAAAGATTAAATATCGAAAATTTAAGATCATCTCCAAAATAGTGAGTGAGAACATCAGGGGTCAAGGGGTCAAGGATTCCAGGGGTCAAGTGAAGTGCTAAAAACATAAGGGGCCGAGGGTCCTAGGGGTCAAGGGTTCCAGTATTTTTCTCTGGAGATTTTGCTTGAGTTTCAATATTTCACTTGAACCCTTGGCCCCTGGAATCCTCGAACCCTTTTTACCTGTATTTTTTCTTACGGGATGTACATATATGGAAGATTTTTACGCGGATCCCCAAGTCAAACAATATCTCTCCAAGGTCAACGAGGACATTGGGCGGGGAAGGATGAGTCCGGAGACCTTCAGAGAAGACTTTTCCTTTCATCAGGCCCTGATCCAGAGGGCCGAGCTTGATCTGCAGAAAGAGGTGTTGAGTCTGGAGATCGAGTGCAAGGACTGGCTCAAGGAGAACACCGGCGCCGCCAACCCCTATCTCGCCCACAGGCTGAACTTTCATGATGTGGTGCAGATCTACTACAAGAATCGGGAGCCGAGGGTCGAGCCGAGGATCTTCGATCTCCAGGCGCTGACCATCTCCGATTTTCTGATCGAGGCCAAAGACCTGTACGCGAACCGGGTTCCGGCCGGACGCAAGCCGATTCTTCTGGATATCCAGATGCCGCTCGAGGATTCGGAGATGATCATCCTCTGTTCCGAATTCGAGGTCTATGCGGGGGACCGCATGGTCATCGTGGGGCCGTAGCCGCACACTTAGGCATTCCAGCCGCCTTTACACTGACTCGCCGCTGTGTTATTATAAAATAGGTTCTTCTCCAAAAGAGTGGGTGAAAACAAAAGGGGCCAAGGGGTCAAGGGTTCCAGGGGTCAAGTGAAGTACTAAAAACATAAGAGGCCGGGGAATCCAGTGTTTTTCTCTGGAGATTTTGTTTGCATTTCACTATTCCACTTGAACCCTCGAAACCTTGAACCCTTGAACCCTTGAACCCTTGAACTTTTATGTCTCTATGGAGATTAGCCCCATAAGAGAGGTTCATCCATGCTGAAGGCTGATTTTCATATACACACCGATTCAGACCCCAAGGATCGTATCCGTTACTCCAACGAGGAGATCATCAACCTTGCGTCGGGAAAAGGGTATGATGTCCTTTCCATTACGAATCATGGGGTGATCACATTCGACGAGGAACTCAAGGAGTATGCCTGGAGCCGGGGTATTCTCCTCATGCCCGGCGTGGAACTGACGGTGGAAGGCAAGCATGTCATCCTGATCAACGCTCGGCCTGAACACCAGTCCATCCGTAATTTTCATGACCTGCGGGAAGTCAGATCCGAGGACCTCCTGATCATCGCCCCGCACCCCTTCTTCCCGAAACCATACTGCCTCAACGGAAGTTTTGAGCGGAATCAGGAGATCTTCGACGCCGTGGAGTTCTCCCATTTTTACCATCCCCTGATTAATTTCAACAAAAAGGCGGTGCAGGTCTGCAGCGTCAAGGGGATTCCCCTGATCGGTTCTTCGGACACCCACCTCATCCGCCAGTTCAACACGACCTGGACCCTGGTTGATGCGGTCAAAGAGCCTCTCTCCGTGGTCCGTGCCGTCCGCTCCGGCAGGGTCGAACTCGTGACCCATCCCTTGAGTCTCCTTGAACTGGCCATCGTGGGTTTCCATATCTCCCGGATCAGTTGATTCCTGTTGCAATCCAGCCCCGTTTCTGTTAAATAATGATGAAATTTATAAATGAAGAATAAATGCCCTATATACACTAAGGTTATCCCATCACCCTCCCCTCTCCCCCTTTGAAGGGGGAGAGGATAAAGGTGAGGGGGTTCGAGAAACATAGTTTGATTCCTGATTTCTAAAGGTCTATCCTATGCGCTGCTCCCAGCTTCTGATCCCGACGCTCAAGGAGGACCCGGCCGAGGCCGAGGTCGTGAGCCACAAATTCATGCTACGTGCCGGGATGATCCGGAAACTCGCGGCAGGCATCTACACCTACCTTCCCCTGGGCTACCGGGTCATCCGCAAGGTGGAGAATATCATCCGTGAAGAGATGGACCGAGCCGGCGCCCAGGAACTTCTGATGCCCGCGGTCCAGCCCGCGGCCCTCTGGCAGGAGAGCGGCCGCTGGGAGCATTACGGGAGAGAACTCCTGCGCTTCAAGGACCGCAAGGATACCGAATTCTGCATCGGCCCCACGCACGAAGAGATCATCACCGATCTGGTGAGGATGAATGTCCGATCCTACCGGGAACTCCCGCTCAATCTCTATCAGATCCAGACCAAGTTCAGGGACGAGATCCGCCCTCGGTTCGGGCTCATGCGCGGCCGGGAGTTCATCATGAAGGACGCCTACAGTTTCGACCGGGACGAGGCCGGGGTTGATGAGAGCTACCAGAAGATGTACAAGGCCTACTGCCGGATCTTCGAACGCTGCGGCCTTGAATTCCGGGCCGTGGAGGCCGACACCGGCGCCATCGGAGGGAGCTTCTCCCACGAGTTCATGGTCATGGCCGACACGGGCGAGGACACCATCGCCTGCTGCGACACCTGTGGTTATGCGGCCAACATCGAACGGGCCGAGATTCGGGAGGCTCCGGCGCCGGCATCCCGGGAACCCGAATCGGCGCTGGATCCGGTTGCGACACCCGGCAGGAAGAGTGTGAAAGAGGTTGCCTCGTTCCTGCACACCGCTCCTGAACGCCTGATCAAGACCCTGATCGTCATGGATGGGAAAGGCCATGCGGCGGCGGCCCTGGTTCGGGGCGATCATGATCTCAATGAGATCAAGCTCAAGAACCATCTCGGATGGACCTCCATTCAAATGGCCGATGAGGAGACGGTCCGCAAGGTGACCGGCGGGCCGTCCGGATTTTCCGGCCCCGTGGGCCTGAAAGGGATCTCCGTGGTTGCTGATCCGGCCGTGAAGTCCATGAGCAACGCCGTAGCGGGCGCCAACCGCCAGGACATGCACCTTTGCAATGTGAACGTCCCAAGGGACTTCAGCCCGGAGATATTCAAAGACATCCGTATCGCTAAGGATGGCGACGGCTGCTTCCGTTGCAGCGGGACGCTCCATCTCAGCCGGGGGATCGAGGTGGGACATGTCTTCAAGCTGGGGACCAAGTACAGCGAGGCCATGGGCGCGACCTTCCTCGACGAAGACGGCAAAAGCAAACCCATGATCATGGGCTGCTACGGCATCGGCGTGGGAAGGACCGCTGCCGCGGCCATCGAGCAGAACCACGACCAGAACGGCATCTGCTGGCCCCTCCCCATCGCCCCCTTCTCCGTCCTGGTGCTTCCTCTGAACGTCAAGTCCGAAGAGGTGAAAAGAGCGGCCGAGAAGATCTATGAAGAGCTGAACCTGGAAGGGATCGATACCCTGCTTGACGACCGGAACGAGCGTGCGGGATTGAAATTCAAAGACGCAGACCTGATCGGCATTCCCTTGAGAGTCGTGATCGGCGACAAAGGGTTGAAGGACGGGATCGTGGAGATCAAGGAGAGAAAATCCGGAGAGGTCACAAAGGTCTCGCTGGCGAGTGCAACAGAGAGCATCCTGCAGATGATTCGGAAATAGATGTTGTGAATAGCGCACGCTTCTGCTATACTACGAACCATGATTCCACAGGTTTCGCACGACTACAAAGAGGAGACCCTCGAAGCCAAGGCGATCTGGTTTCAGTCCTTGCATCTGTCCGAAAGGATGGATCTCCTCTGCTTCTTTACTGACCTGGCCCTGACCATCAATCCAAGACTGGCGGATATCAAGGATGCTCAACAGACTGGGCGACGTATTCAAGTCCTTTCAAAACCATAATGTGAAATACGTGGTGATCGGCGGCATTGCCTCCGTGCTCCACGGCGTTCCAAGGGCCACCTTTGATCTGGACATACTTATCGAGGCGACTCCGCAGAACGTTCAAAGCCTCCTTGATGCGCTGACCCATGCAGGCTTTGGAACCGCGAGCCTGACGAGTGTCCAGGAAATCCTTGCCAATGAAATCACCATATTCAAAGACCGCGTCCGCATCGATGTGCAGACATCTACACCGGGTCTTGACTTCAAAACAGCGTGGGACAAACGCGTCACCATGAACTACAGTGGCCAAGAGTTCTACGTACTTTCCAAGGAAGATTTGATTTCATCCAAGCGCGCCGCAGGTCGAAAGGTTGACCTGGAGGATGTGAGACTTCTCGAACTTCCAAATTCCGATGAGAGCCGTTAATTTCCTTCATGAAGGGGGCGGGGGGGCCGGACCACGGTATAATGACCATTATTATTTATAGAATGGTTTTTTCAGGAGTATGGCATGAAAGATTTACAAGAGATTCTTCCGGTAACCAGGGTGAAGAAAGAGCTGCTTGAGATCATCAAGAGAATGGAGAGATTTGATGAGGCGGTGGCGATCACCAGGAATGGCGTTCCCGTTAGTGTAATGATGTGTTTTGATCGATACGAGGGTTTGATGGAGACCATAGAAATTCTCTCTGATCCGGCTACAATGAAGGCGCTGAAAAAATCAGTACAGGATTTCAATGAGAAGAGGACGATCAGTCATAAGGAGGCCTGGGAGGATTGAGCCCATACCGTTTGACCTATTCACAAGTCTGCCGAAGCCTGATTAAAAAGTTACATTCCAAGATCAAGCCTGCCCTGAAGAATGAAATTGAAAGATTGTCCGCCACACCTTTTCTCGGGAAACCTTTGATTGAAGAATTTGAAGGGTTTCATTCGCTTCCGTACAGACGCTATCGGATCATCTACAGAGTGAATAATCAAGAAAAGGTGGTCGAGATTCACTTTGTCGGGCATAGGAAGGACTTCTACGAAGACTTCCGAAAATTATTGAAGGGAGGTTTCAAGTAAAAGAGTGAGGAGGGTCATTTCCGGACGCGTTTCCATACGATTTTGGAAATACTTGTGTGGAAATACTTGTTGACATGATATGTTCGATCGAATACAATGTAATACATAAATATCAGGAGGTATTCCATGACTACAGCAATATCCGTCAGACTAACGAAGTCCCTTGCAGAGCAACTCGACAACATCGCCAAGGAAACAGAGCGGCCGCGTTCCTTTATTATCCAGAAAGCATTAGAGTCCTACATCGAAGATTACGCGGATCTCCAGGTGGCCCTCGACCGTCTTCATGATAAAACCGATCCTATCATCACGGGCAAGGAACTGAGGAAGTCTCTTGGCTTATAATGTTGTTTACAAGAAATCGGTACACCGTGATTTAAAGAAAGTATCCCGGTCCGGAGCAGGACACATACTCTCCAAGATTGAAACCGAACTTTCAAAAAAAGCGGACAAGTATCCGGTTTTGAAGGGACAATTTGCGGGTCTTCGAAAGTATCGTATCGGAGACTACAGGGTGATCTACGCAATCGTTGGCCAAGACGTTCTTATTCTCAGAATCGGCCATCGGAGAGACGTGTATAAAAAAGAAATCTGAGAATTATCAAGACTCCATATCCGTATTTTCAAATAGCCCGGCCCCCCTCTTCATTATCTTCGAGACTTTCAAAAAGACCGCAGAAACCAGGATCCCCGAACAGAAGAGGAACTTCCAGGAAATTCCGCTCTTCACCATGAATGACCCGAAGAGGACCAGGGGGATCAGCAGGATCCTGACTATGCCCCTAAGCAGAGGACTATCTGCAATGCGCTCGGCCAAGGGAGGGCTGTACTGATAGTATAAACGGACAAAGGCCCGTCCCGGCGAGTTGGTCATGAGGCAGCGGTCACGGAACTCCTGCAGGGTGCGGACATGCCTTTCCAAAGGGGATCCGAAGGCGGCCGTGGCGATGAAGCAGTTCCCGCCGCCGCCACTTCCGCCGCTTCCGCCGGTGGAGCCTGAGATGGTGATGGTCTCCGAGGTTCCAAAGAACCCCCGGGCGTCGGTCGCTGTTACGGTGGCGCTCCCCCTGTCCACGCCAGTGACGATTCCGCTGCTGTTCACGGTCAAAACCGAGGTGCTGCTGCTGGCCCAGATGTACGGGGAGGTACCGCCCGAGGCCGTGAAGGTTACCCTCTCTGCTGGGTCGAGCGAGGTCTTGGAGGAGGTCACGGTGATCTCTTTCACATAGATGGCGGCTGAGGTGTAAAGGCCGCTGTTGGCCGAGACCGTGCAGGCGCCCGCGGCCACGGCCGTGAAGAGGCCGGTGGAATCAATGGTCCCCACGCTCGTGTCGCTGGATGACCAGCTTGTGGCCGTGGCACCGTCCAGGGTGAACTGCTTGGTCTCTCCCACATTCAATCCCGTACCGAATGGGACAATCACGACCTGGCTGGACAGTGCTTCGAAAGCGTCCAGACGCCCGCCGCTCACGGTCACCGAGGCCAGGTCGGAGACGGAATCCACACTTTTCAGGATTCGTGTCTTGATCTTGGCGGCCGTGAGGGTTGAATCCTCTGAAAGGAGAAGACCCGCAACGCCGGTGACAAAGGCCGTGGCCTGGGATGTTCCGTCCTTCCAGTAATAGCTTTCATTCGATGGGCCATCATTCATAATGATGGTGCTGTAGATCAGATGGCCCGGAGCGCCGAGGTCCACATCCTCCACATCCGTGGCGGCTTTTGTGCCCGTCCCGAAATCGGTCAGCTCGTCGCTGAGCCCGGTGGCGGTGACCGAGATGATGTTGTCCAGATTGAAGCGGGCAGGGTACTCCACGGAACTGGTGTTCCCTGCAGCGGTGACGATCAGGGCGCCGCTCTCTCCGGCGCTCTTGATCTCGTCATAGAGGGACTGGCTGAAGCTTGTGAGTCCCCAGCTCGCGTTCATGATGTTTACCCCTTTGTCCACGGCGTACTGGATCGCCGATATGATATTGCTCACGGTTCCCTCGCCGTTCTGGTCAAGGACCTTGAGGATCATGAGCTTGACATTCCAGTTGATGCCGCCCACGCC